>CAFABF010000007.1_pt1 | contig 29949 bp, 31 predicted proteins | sample 7267811 | NCBI WGS metagenome assembly CAFABF01 (sample SAMEA6814005, study PRJEB35770) | freshwater metagenome | biome: Freshwater; feature: Freshwater reservoir; material: water | place: Czech Republic | collected 2017-08-18 | depth 30m m
CCACTGAGCCGAACTTCTAGACTTCTAGATTTAGTCCCGTATGTGAGCGCGCATCAAGGCATCGATTTGAAAATTCTCGCAGATGTTTTCGATGTGACACCTAATCAGATGGTTGCAGATTTGACGACTTTGTGGATGTGTGGACTACCAGGGTATACGCCTCTAGAACTCATGGATCTTTCGTTCGATTCTGGTTACGTAACTATTCACAATGCAGATACTTTGAGTCAACCAAGAAACCTCACTATTGAGGAATCTATCGCTCTCCTCTTAGGTTTGGATTTAGTCATGCAGTCACTTCCAGCAGATCGTGAAGATTTGAAATCTATGGCGACATCACTAATTCGTAAACTCTCATTGCAAGCCAATCTCCTATCTCCCTTGAGGGCTGAGCCGCATCACAACAAAAAAAACTCGGCAGCTATTCTTCTTGCGATCTCGACAAAGAAAATGTTAAGAATTAAATATCACGCGCTTTATTCCGATGAAGTTACGGAGCGAGATATTTCGCCAATAGAAATAAGAAACGAAGATTCGCACGATTATGTATTTGCTTACTGTCACACAGCGCAAGCTTTCAGAAGTTTTAGAATTGATCGAATTCTTGATTCCAAACAAGCACATGCTTCAGCCTCAGTTACCGGCAGTACAGTCAGCGAGGCATCTACAATCTCGTACTCGTTGAAACTACGTACTAATCAGAGAGATGTCATGGAGAGGTTTAATCTCGGTAAAACTCAGATGGCCTCAGAAGTTACCTCTAGAGCTTTTTCACCACAGTGGCTTATTCGATCTGTCATGGCCTCTGCCGGTTCGGCTGAGTTGACTGAACCAAGAGTTATTCGCGCCGAAATCGCGGCCGCGGCAGCCGCAATTTTGCAGAAATATGGCGAGAGCTAACTTCGCCTACCCAATCTGGTTGGAACTGGGGTAGCCTTAAGAGGTACTTTCGACTGCTCTCAAAGGAGTTTGCTCAATGTTTTTACGCGAACCTAGTCACATCCTTATTCTTCTTATTGTTGTTCTCGTTCTCTTCGGCGCAAAACGACTTCCCGACTCGGCCCGCTCTCTAGGACGCTCAATGCGAATCTTTAAGAGTGAGATGAAAGAGATGACTACTGAGGAGAAAAAGGCCGAGGGCGACGCTAGCCCAGAGAAGTAACATCTATGGCGTCACAACAAGACGCGCGGATGCCTTTGTTGGATCACTTACGAGAGTTACGTAAGCGAACTTTTCGCGCATCTGTAGCGATATTTATTGCCTCGGGTGCTGGTTGGTACTTCTATAACACAATAATTACTAAATTAGCCCTGCCGGTTTGTGATCTTAAAAAAGCACAAGCGACAGGTGCAACTCATTGCGGCTCCCTCTACATCAATGGAGTTCTTGGCCCTTTGAACTTACAGATCAAAGTTTCTCTCCTTGCTGGGGTAATTCTTTCAGCCCCAATTTGGTTGTATCAACTGTGGGCTTTTATTGCACCAGGACTGCATAGAAAAGAGAAAAGAAACTCGATTCTATTTTTTGTTGGAGCAACTCCTTTTTTTGCTTTAGGGGCAACACTTGGTTATTTGGTTTTGCCAGTAGCTATTAAAGTACTATTTGGTTTCACCCCCAATTCGCTATCGAACTTAGTGAAATTCGACGACTATCTAGATTTTGTTATGCGAATAATCCTTCTCTTTGGTTTAGCGTTTGAACTTCCGATCTTTCTTCTGACTTTTAACTTGATTGGATTTCTCAGAGGCGAAACCATATTAAGACCTTGGAGAATGTGGGTCTTCTCCATAGTTCTTTTCACGGCGGCATTTACGCCGACCGCAGATCCTTTGACAATGATGCTCCTTGCTGTGCCTCTGTGTCTGTTGTATTTCACGGCCGGTGGCATCGCCCTTCTAATAGACCGTCGACGCGATAAGCGCGCAAGTACCCTAGAAACCGGGGTGAGCGCTATCGAGAGTGTCACTTCAATCGAGGAATAGGGCGATAAGGTCGCCTCATGTGGGCGCTATTAGTCAATCCAATTTCCGGTTCGGGAAAAGGTGCCAAGGTCGGTAGTCAGGTAGCGCAGTTTTTACACTCTCATCAGATTGATTTCTCGGTTGTGACAGGTAAGAGCGCACAAGATATGTCGTCTCAGTTGCAGGCGTTTATTGAACGTTACCCCACGTGCAGTGGAGTAATTGGTGTTGGGGGAGACGGACTTTTACATCTTGCACTGCAGATTTTGGTTCCAGCCCAAATTCCACTAGCAATGATTCCAGCTGGTACAGGCAATGACTTTGTTCGTACTTTAGGTTGGCCACTTGATGATTTGTATAGTTATCTCAACCACATTATTTCTCGGGCACCCCAAGCTATAGATGTGGGACTATCGCAGGGCCGATGGTTCGGGGCAATTCTTTCCACTGGCTTTGACTCAATTGTCAACGAAAAAGCTAACACCATGCATTGGCCTAAAGGGCCACAGAAATACAACGCTGCGATAGCTATTGAGTTACCACGCTTTAAACCCCGCCATTATGAAATACAACTAGATGATCGATTGATTTCTACTCAGGCTATGTTGATTGCAGTGGCAAATGGACGTTCATATGGTGGAGGCATGCTTGTATGCCCCAACGCTTCTTTGCATGATGGACTCTTTGATGTCATGGTTTTACATCCTGTATCAAAGATTGAGTTTCTTAAAGTTTTTCCAAAAGTTTTTAAGGGGACTCATATCAAGCATCCAGCAGTAGAGATCATTCGAAGTAAAAATGTCGCCATTCGAGCAACTGCCGTTGCCTACGCCGATGGTGAGCGACTAGGGGATACTCCCTTGAGTGCTGAGTGCGTGAGTGGAGCTCTGCACACATGGATACCGTAAGCACTCCGGCTGAAAAATTTGCCGCAGCAAAGCTCAGGAACGCACATCCAGTTACCCGCGAGTTCCTTCTGACTTTTAACTTCGAATTTGATCCTTTCCAAATTGCTGCCTGCCATGCCGTTGAGGAAGGAAGTGGCGTTCTCGTTGCCGCCCCTACAGGAGCTGGCAAGACAGTTGTAGGCGAGTTTGCGGCATATTTCGCACTCAGTCTAGGAAAAAAATGTTTTTATACAACACCAATTAAAGCCCTCTCAAATCAAAAGTACTTCGAATTCGTTGCAAAATTTGGCGAAGATAAAGTTGGTTTACTCACAGGTGACACCAGTATCAATAGCGAAGCCGATATCTTGGTAATGACGACTGAAGTTTTGCGTAACATGTTGTATGCGGGCTCTAGTACTTTGAAAAATCTTGGCTATGTCGTCATGGACGAAGTTCACTACTTGGCCGATAAGTTTCGCGGAGCCGTGTGGGAGGAAGTTTTAATTCACCTCATGGAGAGCGTGCAGGTAATCTCCCTTTCGGCGACGGTATCTAATGCTGAAGAGTTTGGAGAATGGCTGGGCGAAGTTCGAGGCAACACCCAGGTAATCGTGAGTGAGATACGCCCAATTCCTTTGTATCAACATGTACTTATTGGTAATCGAATGATGGATTTATTCGAAAAACCTGGTCAGATAAACCCTGAAATTTTGCAGCGTGAGCGCGAAGCGATTCGTAGATCTGCTATAAGTAAGGGTCGCAGAGGTCGCTACAACGAACCAAACGACAGGCTTTCTCGTGCAGATATCATTGAAAAATTGCAACGAGAAAGTATGTTGCCAGCAATAACATTTATTTTCTCCAGGGTTGGGTGTGATGCAGCAGTTAATCAATGCCTACAGGCCGGCATACGTTTAACATCACCGGAAGAACGCATTGAAATCAAAGCCACTGCACTTAAATACACATCAAATATCGCCGCTGAGGATTTGGAAGTGCTCGGCTTCACTCAATGGCTGACTGCATTAGAGCGTGGAATAGCAGCCCACCACGCCGGTCTGTTGCCAAGCTTTAAAGGAGCAGTAGAGGATCTTTTTCAACGCGGTTTAGTCAAAGCAGTATTTGCCACCGAAACACTTGCACTGGGCATCAATATGCCCGCCAGAACCGTTGTTTTGGAGAAATTGGTCAAATACAACGGGGAAGCGCACGTACCAATTACGCCGGGGGAGTACACGCAATTAACTGGTCGAGCTGGGCGGCGAGGAATCGATATTGAGGGAAATGCCGTTATTCAATGGTCTCCGACAGTTGATTCAGCGGCCGCGGCAGGTTTAGCTTCAACTAGAACGTATCCATTACGTTCATCTTTCGCTCCTTCGTACAACATGTCTATTAATTTAATATCACGTTTCGGTCGAGAAAGAGCGCGTGGGTCTCTCGAATCCTCCTTCGCACAGTTTCAAGCAGATCGCGCAGTTGTTGGTTTAGCTCGCCAAATACACAAAAATGAAACAGCAATTGAAGAGTTGCTCATCCAAGCTGCCTGCCATCTAGGTGACTTTATAGATTATGCGAGTATTCGTCGTGAAATAAAGGAAGTTGAAGTGTTACTGAGCCGGCGTGATCACAAGAAAACTTTCGATAATCGTCAGCGCTCACGCCTAGAAGGTGATTTGAGCGACTTGCGAAAATCACTTCGCAATCACAGTTGTCATAGTTGTAATGAACGTGAAGATCATGCGCGCTTTGCTGAACGCGCTGGACGTTTAAATCGTGAAAATGAAGGACTACGCGCGCGCGTTGATTCTCGCACAAATGTAATTGCAAAGACTTTCGATCAGATTTGCCAAGTCCTGACCCATCTGAACTACATCGAGGGAGAGAAGCCAACTGCCCAAGGAAAAATTCTCACTAAAATATACGCCGAATCTGATTTGTTGCTCACCGAATCTATTCGCGTTGGACTTTTCGACGAGTTAAATGCCGCAGAACTTTTATCAATAGTCTCCTGCATGATTTTTGAATCCAGATCTGCCGAAAATCTTGCCCCTAAGATGCCGAGTCCTCGGGTCTCTAATGCGTTAACTGAGGTCATTTCAGTGTGGGCACAGTTAGAGGCGATCGAGACCGAGTACGGGGTTAAAACCCAGCGTGAACCCGATCCAGGTTTTTGTTGGATCGCATATAAATGGGCAAATGGGGGCTCTCTACAGAGTGTTCTTAAAGGTAGCGACATGTCGGTGGGTGATTTTGTTCGCTCAACAAAACAATTAGTCGATCTGCTCAATCAAATTGGTGGAGCGAGTGAAAAGCTGCGGCCCGTATGCAAAGATGCGGTTAAACGAATTGATCGCGGTGTTGTTGCTTATCTCATGGGGGATATATGACCTTAATGCTTCTAGACAGTGCATCGCTCTGGTACCGCGCATACTATGGAATGCCGGACACGTTGTTGTCACCGGATGGAACCCCAGTGAATGCAATTCGCGGTTACCTAGATATGACTGCTCGCTTAGTGAGCATCTATAAACCAAACCGTTTAGTTGCCTGTTTGGATGGTGATTGGCGCCCGATGTGGCGGGTAGAACTATTTCCCGAATATAAAGCAAATCGTTTAGAAGAGGATGGCGATGAGGAAGAAGAGCCAGACACGTTAACACCGCAAATTCCAATACTCCTTGATCTCTTGGATTTATTTAGGATTCCCGTAGTTGGAGTAGATGATTTTGAGGCCGATGATGTTATGGCTACGTATGCTGAAGTTGAAAAGGGCCCTATAAGAATAGTTACCGGCGACCGTGATCTTTTCCAAATGGTCGATGATAAGCGCGATATAAAAGTAGTTTATTTGGCTAAGGGAATCTCAGCTCACGATTTAGTAGATCTTGCATACGTTTCAGAAAAATATCAAATTCCTGGAGAGCGATATGCGCTTTTTGCAATGTTTCGTGGAGATCCCTCCGATGGTTTGCCTGGAGTGAGGGGGATAGGTGAGAAAGGCGCGGCTCTTATCGCCAATAATTTCGCTTCGGTTGAGGACGCATTAGCGGGTGCACATGCCGCACATGATTCTCTATCGCCAGCACTTGCTAAGAAGATTATTGCTGGCGCTGATTACTTAAAAATTGCACCCACAGTTGTACAGGTGGCTAGAAATGTTCCTTTGCCGAAAGTAGATCTATCAATGCCTGCTGCGCCAGCAGATTTATCGCCTATCTACCAATTCAAGGAGCGTTACGGACTGGGTGCCAGCGTTGATCGTTTGATCAGTGCACTTGGATGGTAAATCTATTCATTAGTTTTACAAGCGGGATACTTCTCAGCGGAGCGTTTGCACCCAGGTCTCTGTGGTGGTTAGCCCCCGTAGCACTTTCACTTCACATGTACAGCTTGAAGATATGTACGAAACCATTGTTGAACGCTTTCGTTTTCGCACTTGGATTCAACTCAATTGCGCTGCACTGGACCAGTGTTTATGTCGGGGCAACGCCATGGATCGTTCTTTTTGTTGGCCAAAGCTTTTTATTTGTCCCACTTGGTTTCGCCAAACGTCATGGAATCTCTTTCTATCCGCTCATATTTTTGATCTTAGAAGAGTTACGTTCCCGCTTTCCTTTTGGCGGTTTCGGATGGTTAAGACTCGCATTCTCACAGGCTGATGCCCCTTATCGAAATATCGCGGCTTACGGGGGAGTAAGTGCATTAAGTGCCACTGTCTTGTGTTGTGCTTTAGTACTTTTTACTACATTCAATCGCAAAATTTCAGTCATCCCTTTATTGCCACTCTTTATCCTGTTCACTTCTTTATCGGTAACCCCAATTGCTTCCACGAAAGTTTTGATGGTCCAAGGCGATGTTCCACAACTTGGTTTGGATTTTAATTCGCGAGCTGCTGCAGTCTTTAACAATCATGTTCAGGAAACTAAAAAAGCTTTAGCAGAGGACAGCGATGTCGACTTTATTCTTTGGCCTGAAAATGCGGTTGACGTAGATCCATTTACTCATAAATCTGTGGGAGACGCACTAGACTCGTTCGACAAGCCACTCGTTGTTGGTGCCGTCATTCGTTCTCAAGGGCAGTTACGCAACGTCTCTATTGCTTGGACAAAAGAGTCACACAATGTCTACATTAAGCAACATTTAACTCCATTTGGTGAATACATCCCATTGCGCTCTATCGCCGAAAAAATCTCCTCACTGGCTAGCGATATTGAGGATTTTTCTCCTGGTAACTCCTCGACTGTTTTTCGAATAAATCAGGCAACAGTTGCACCAGTAATCTGTTTTGAACTCATCGATGATGAAATTCTGAGCCGAGCGGCCGTAAATTCACAACTGATTGTGGTTCAAACAAATAGTGCGACTTTTGGAACGTCGCCAGAAAGTGCTCAACAGCTAGAGATATCTCGAGTGCGAGCCATCGAACATGGACGAAATATTCTCTCAGTTTCAACTACGGGGATTTCAGCAATTATCGATTATCACGGCACCGTGAGTCAGAAAACTTCCATGCATGTTCCAGCGCATATATTTGCCGACGTATCTCTTATCGGAGGTAGAACGCCACGGGATAAGGCTGGAGATTGGGCTCTCATAGGGATCGGATTCTGGTTGCTACTGGTGGGCAAAGCCCGCCGTTCCAGATATACCTAACGCCGATAAGTTACATTATGTAAAGTAAGAAAAGGAAGGCTTGTGCCTCTCCTAGCGATAATCCTCCATCGGTGTGCAGGCACAGACCAAATTACGATCTCCATGAGCTCCATCGATACGAGCTACTGGTGGCCAATACTTCATCCGAGAACCTATTGATTCACCGGCAACCAGACCATCAAGTGAAACGGGATATCCGCCCTTTTCGCGGCTGTACTCCCTCTCCCATTGAGTAGAGACCATAGATAGCGCTGTATGGGGCGCATGGCGTAATGCAGAGCCTTCCACGCTGACTTGGCCATCAATGATCTCTTGAATCTCTGCTCGAATTGCAACCATCGCCTCGATAAAGCGGTGAATCTCTGCAATGTCCTCTGACTCGGTAGGTTCAATCATCAACGTACCGGCGACTGGAAAGGACATCGTTGGGGCGTGGAAGCCGTAATCCATCAAGCGCTTTGCTATGTCATCAACGGTGACGCCTGACGCTTTAGTGATCTCGCGAATATCTAAAATGCACTCATGTGCCACACGGCCATTGCCGCCCGTATAGAGAACTGGATAGGAGTCCTTCAGACGGGCTGCGATGTAGTTAGCCGACAAAATCGCTACCTGAGTCGAATGTGTCAAGCCTTCTCCCCCCAGCAAGCGGATATAAGCCCAGGAAATCGGCAAAATACTCGCCGAACCGTAGGGCGCAGCTGAAATCGGTCCAGGTCCGGTCGAAGGTCCTGCCAATTCATCCATGGGATGGTTCGGCAGGAATGGTGCAAGGTGTGCCCGTGAAATTACCGGACCTACACCAGGTCCTCCTCCACCGTGAGGAATTGAAAATGTTTTATGAAGATTTAAGTGCGAGACATCAGCGCCAAATTTTCCAGGTTGAGCAAGACCAACGAGAGCGTTCAAGTTAGCCCCATCGACATAGACCTGGCCGCCAGCATCGTGAACTAAGCCGCAAATCTCTGAGACTGCTGTTTCAAATACTCCATGCGTTGATGGATAAGTGATCATCAAGGCCGCCAATGTTGCACCATGCTCTTTAATTTTCGCCTTAATGTCATCTACCGAAACATTGCCATTCTCATCACAGTCAACTACGACGACTTTCATTCCAGCCATAACAGCTGATGCGGCATTAGTTCCATGGGCACTTGATGGAATTAAGCAGATATTGCGACCCATATCCCCACGCGAATCGTGATAATTTCGAATTGCAAGTAAGCCAGAGAACTCACCTTGGCTACCAGCGTTGGGCTGCAGAGACACTGCGTCATATCCAGTAATGGCTACTAACCAATCCGACAGCTGTTGAATCAACTTACGTGAGCCAATGCTCTGATCAATTGGGGCAAATGGATGCAGCGATGAAAACTCCGGCCATGTGACTGCTTCCATTTCGGTAACAGCGTTTAATTTCATAGTGCACGAGCCTAAAGGAATCATTGTTCGGTCGAGCGCTAAATCCTTATCGGCCAAGTTGCGCAAGTAGCGCATCATTCCGGTTTCACTGTGATTGGTATTAAAGACCGGATGAGTTAAGTACTTACTTGTTCGTAAAAATTGTGCAGGAATCTTCTGACCAGCGACATCTTGAACTCCCAGAATCGATAAGACATCACGGAAAGTAGCTTCAGTTGTCTCTTCGTCAAAGGAGACCCGTACCTCAGTGCCGCTTACCTTTGCAAAGTTGATTCCTTTCGAAATTGCTTTATCGTGAATAGCTTGTGCATCTGTAACGACAATGTGTACCGTGTCGAAAACAACGTCGTCTCGATTATTTGTCGCAGCATGAAGTCGTGCGGCGAAAGAATGTACTCGCTCTGCAATATGTCGTAGACCGACCGGTCCATGCCACATGGCATAAAAGGCACTCATGTTCGCTAAAAGAACTTGAGCCGTACAAATATTTGAGGTCGCCTTGTCGCGGCGAATATGTTGTTCGCGAGTTTGAAGCGCAAGACGAAAGGCTGGCTTGCCAGTTGCATCAATACTTTGACCAACAAGGCGCCCCGGCATTGAACGCTCTAAGCCAGTGCGCACCGCCAAGAAGCCAGCATGCGGTCCACCAAATCCCATGGGAACGCCAAATCGTTGTGAAGTTCCAACTGCGATATCGGCGCCCCACTCCCCTGGCGCTTTAAGCAATGTCAATGCAAGTAAATCCGTTGCCGCAATTACATATGCATCACGTGAATGTGCGTACTCGGCAAAATGTGAATAATCAATCACAGTGCCAGTTGTATCTGGATATTGAAGCAATGCGCCAAAGAATTCACCGTCGTAGCCATCTCGCACAACATGTCCGGAATCGATCTCAACAACGCTTATCCCGAGAGGCTTTGCACGGGTGCGAACCACCGCTTTAGTTTGAGGATGAACATGCTCTTCAATGAGAAAAACCGCATCATCACTGAGCTTTGAAGCTCGTCGAGCAAGCGTCATCGCCTCTGCTGCTGCAGTGCTTTCATCAAGCATTGATGCATTTGAAATATTCAGGGCTGTTAACTCGCAGACCATTGTTTGAAAAGCAAAGAGAGCCTCAAGTCGGCCTTGTGAAATTTCAGGTTGATACGGCGTATATGCGGTGTACCACGATGGATTCTCTAGCACATTTCGTTTGATAACTGGAGGAACAATAGTCCCGTAGTAACCAGTTCCAATTAATGAACGAAAAACTTTATTCTCTGATGCAATGCTTCGAAGCTCTGCAATTACTTCCACTTCACTCTTGGCAGTATCTAGTGCCGATTCGATCACTCCATTAATTGCAATATTGGATGGAACAACATCGCGAATAAATGAATCAATATCCGAATATCCCAGCGACTCCAACATCGCCATCTCATCGGCCGATGTTGGTCCTATGTGCCGACGTGAAAATGCGTCGTGATCAACCATGCCGGACATCCCCTACTCATACGCACCTCGAATGGCTCGTATGAGTTAAGACTATGTCTTTTTACGCGCCTTTACTCCTGCGACGAAGCGAAAGCTCATCGTTATCTGCGCCACTTACTATCTGCCCATTAATCTCACCCTGCAACAAAAGCAGTGAGCCCTCTACCTCGTGCCAGACTTTTCCAACCGCGATTCCAAAGACTCCCTGACCGCCGGCTAAAAGATCGATAATCTCATCTGAGCTCGTACACTCATAGATCGATGCGCCATCACTCATGAGCGTAATACGCTCTAAATCGGTGACTCCCCTATCGCGTAAATGGTCGACAGCTGTTCGAATATTTTGAAGTGATACTCCAGCATCAAGTAAACGTTTAACAATTTTCAACACTAATATGTCGCGAAATCCGTATAGACGTTGAGTTCCAGAGCCACTGGCTGTGCGCACACTAGGTTCAACTAGAAATGTACGAGCCCAATAATCTAACTGACGATATGTAATTCCAGCCGCCGAGCATGCAGTTGCGCCGCGGTAGCCAATCTCAGCTTCTTGGGAAGTCACGTCGAGCTCGATTCTCTTGGGGAGTACTGATAAATCTAAGGCAGAGACAGGGCCGATTCAATGACCGACACGGTCGAAACCTCTACTAGAGATTGAGGGTTTTACGCCTAGCCAGCGAAATCGTCGGGGTTGATCTCGTCCAGAAATGCCCTGAAGCGCTCAACCTCTTGGTTCTCTTCCCCACCCTCGACGGGGATGTCAATTCCCGCCTCCTCCAGAAGCTGCGATGTCGCCAGAATATTACTGTGCGTGCGAAGTGCGAGGGCAATCGCATCCGATGGTCTGGCCGAGACATGAAGGACGACTCCGGCACTAGTGCGCAGATTTAACTCAGCAAAGAAGACGCCCTTATCAATCTTTGTAATGTGAACCGACGTCAGCACGGCATCCAAGGCCTCAATGACATCGGCTAGTAAGTCATGGGTAAGTGGTCTAGGTGCTTGAACACCCTGCTGGACAAAGGCGATCGCAGTCGCCTCCGATGCACCAACCCAAATAGGTAGAAACCGGAGTCCGTCAGACTCTTTAAGTAAGACAATCGGTTGGTTCGAAGGCATCTCGACTCTGACGCCAACCACCTCCATGGAGATATTCATATCTCTTATGAGCGAAGGCGGTGTAACCCACCACGCACGAGAGCTGCATGAAGGCGAATCGATAATGAGGCAATCTCTTTTTGAACTTCTTCTGCTCGAGCTTTTGACTCTGAGGATTTTTGACGAGTCAGCGGTGTGATTACCTGCTCGATTAATCCGATCTCACGATCTGCCGCAGATTTAAATGAACGCAAGTGTCGGGCTTCGATCCCAAAACTAGCCATCTCAGTCACAGCTTTTGCGATGGCCAAGGCGTCGCCATCAAAGTGTCGACCTCGCGCAGCAATCAGGCCGTAACCCTCAAGTTCGACTAATTGAGCCTCAAGTAAGCCACTGTGTTTGATTAACTCTTCCCGAGAAAGGCGCATCTCATTTGCTTCACCAAAACTACTTGGAGCCATTTCACCGTCAATGGTCACAAGTGACATTGGTGGACGAGGTGTTGAAACTCCGGCAGTCTGTGAAGGTGCAAGACCGCGATCCATCGCATCGAGATTATCCTTAATTACTTTCAGTGGAAGATACTGATCCCGCTGTGCAAGCAACACATATCGAAGGCGCTCTAAATCTGAGCTAGTAAATTTTCTATACCCCGATGGTGTGCGCTGAGGATCGATGAGCCCTTCTGATTCGAGGAAGCGAATCTTAGAGATAGTGATATCTGGAAAATCACTGCGAAGACGATTGAGAACTTCACCAATGCTCAAATACGCGCGAGCTGGAACGGCCATTAGTACTCCCCTACAATAGTCATGAAATTTTACTTTTTATTTCCTACAACAAAGAGCAGATGAAACTTGCCAATTTGGATCTCATCACCGTGTTTGAGCTCTGCTGTAACAGTTTGCTCATTATTTACGTAGGTTCCGTTGAGAGAACCAGCATCAGTGAGTTGAAATCCATGAACGCCTTTTTCAATAGTGGCATGTGCGCGAGAAACAGTTATGTCATCTAGAAATATGGAGCTACTCGCTGAACGACCGATAGTTGCACCATCGGTTATCAAAAAACGCGAGCCCTTCTGTATTCCTGTACTGATCAAAACCATCGCAGATTCCCCATTAGTTGAAATAACGTGGGAAATTACATCTCGATCGTGTGCTTTTAATGAGGCGAGGTATTCATCGACAAGACCAGCTGGGGAACTAGCTAGCCCTTTGTTCGACAAGTGCAGAGTGCTTGTGAGCTCGTTTTTCGACTCCACAACCCCTCCTTCACCGTCAACCTGAGGCTGACACTAAAGGTGCGGAAGAGTTTGGTCAAGCCGTAAGTGCGGCGTATTGGTTGTGATCCAACAGGTCGGCCGGCGCCTCTGATACATCAATAATGGCAAGCCACCCTGCGCCATAAGGATCCGAGTTGATAGCTTCTGGAGTATTTGATAGTGAATCATTGATTGAGGTGACCACACCTGTAACTGGTGCATAAATTTCAGAGACCGATTTAGTTGATTCAACCTCACCGCACACACTGCCGGCAGTTACTTTCTGACCCACTGTGGGAAGTTGAACATAGACAATGTCCCCCAATGCGCCTTGCGCAAAGTCAGTGATACCCATTGTGTAAAGATTTCCCGAGATCGAGACCCACTCGTGTTCTTTTGTGTACTGCAGAGCTTCAGGAATTGATGACACGTGCGCCTCTTATCTGCGAAGTTGCTTCGCGTGCATAACCTATACCTGTAGAAATGTAGAGGGCAATGCCCCAGATAGCAAAACCCCATCCCACTACATAGGCGACGGTACCCAATACATTGTCGCTAGTAGCCAGAAGCAGAAATGGGAAGGCGTACAACAAATTAAAGGTCGCGGCTTTTCCTAAATAGTTAACTTGCAAAGGAGCTCGCCCCGCACGCTTCAGACCAACGGTTAGAACTCCCAAAATAAAATCTCGTCCCAGTAACACCACAATTATCCAAACCGGCACGATGTCGCGTATGAGAAAAACTACGAGCGTTGCAGTTATATAGAGCCGATCAATTGCCGGATCTGCGAGTTCGCCAAAGCGCGAGGTTTGATTCCACTGTCGAGCTAACTTTCCATCAAAGTAATCGGTGGCTCCCCCTATCGCCAAAACGGCGATCGCCCACCCATCTGCATGAAGCGTCAAGGTCAAGTAGATAAATAGAGGAATTCCTAGAAAACGTAAAAAAGTTAAAGCGTTGGGAATCGTCAACAGAGATCTATCCATGCTTAATCTCGCTCTTTGACTCGGATCGCTACTTGAACCGGTGTGCCCGGGAAGGAGAACTCTTCGCGCAATCTGCGCTCAATAAAGCGTCGGTAGGAGGCTTCGATCCAGCCACTTGAGAAGACCACAAACTTCGGCGGAGCGATTCCAGCTTGCGTTGCGTAATAGATTTTTGGCTGCTTGCCACCTCGGACTGGAGGGGGTGTAGCCCCAATGAGCGCGCCGAGGAAGGAGTTCAACTTTGCCGTCGGAACTCGCTTCTCCCAACTTGCCAGGGATGTGCGAAGCGCCGGAGCTAATCGATCTCGGTGCCAGCCAGTTTTAGCGGCGACGTTCACTCGTTGTGCCCACTCCACTTGATCCAAGTGACGATCGATCTCGCGATCTAATTGATCTCGGCGATCTTCATCGACTAAATCCCATTTATTCATCACGATAACCATCGCTTTGCCGGCTTCTTCCACCATCGTGATCACACGCAAATCTTGTTCAGTAATTGGCTCTGATGCATCCAAAACAACGACTGCGATTTCACAGCGCTCCAGTGCACTTTGTGTGCGAAGACTTGCGTAGTAATCAGTTCCCGATGCTTGGTTAGCACGTTTCTTTAAACCTGCAGTGTCGATAAATCTCCAGATCGACCCACCGAACTCAATTAACTCATCGACAGGATCTCGCGTAGTACCTGCAACATCATCAACAATCGAACGGTTCTCCCCCGCTAAGGCGTTGAGTAGAGAAGATTTACCAACATTAGGACGACCAATGAGTGCCACTTTACGATAACCATCTTGGGTTTGCGCGCCACCAACTTCGGGAAGTTCGCTAACAATGTGATCGAGTAAATCTCCACTACCTCGGCCGTGCAAAGCAGAAACAAAATATGGCTCGCCCAGACCCAAGCTCCACAGTTCGTGTGCCTCAGATTCTTCGCGTTCGCCATCAACTTTGTTTCCAATAAGAATGAGCGGTTTCTTGGCTTTGCGAAGTCGTTGCACAAGGATGTCATCTTCATCTAGAGCACCAACTTGCGCATCGACGACGAATGCAAGTACATCGGCCTCTTGCATTGCGATCTCTGCGCCGGCACTTACTTGAATCGAGATTCCATCGGGCTTTGCTTCCCAGCCGCCGGTATCCATAACGATGAAGCGTCGACCGCCCCATTCACACTCATACTGAATTCGATCGCGGGTGACTCCAGGGGTGTCTTCGACAATAGCTTCGCGACGGCCAATAAAACGGTTAATTAACGTTGATTTTCCTACGTTTGGACGACCAAGAATTGCAACTATTGGCAAACCTAAAAGTGAACGCTCGCGCAGTAATTCCCAGATTCGCTCTATCGTTTCATCTAGATCCAAATATGTAGAGTCAATTTCAACAGCATCATGGGCCAGTGCTAACGGTGAAACAGTTCGATTGGAATCGATGGAGTCACGGTTTTCAAGTGAACTTTTTACGTCGATAGATTTATCGTCTAACTCATTTTCGCGTCGACTTGCGCGTGCCTCTAAATCGGCGGTGAGATATATCTTCAGTGCGGCATCTGGAACAACAACAGTTCCTATGTCACGCCCTTCAACAACGATGCCTTTTTCGGCACGATCAATAATTGTGCGTTGAATTGTAAGTAGCTCAGCACGAATCGATGGAAATGCACTGATCAAACTGACGCTTTCAGTTACAGAGTTACCTCGAATCGCATGCGTAATCTGAGTATCACCTGCAAAAACTTGTGGATCATGCGGATCAGAGACGAATCGAATCGGTTGACTCTTTAACAGTTTCAGAATCTCTTCAGGCGTCTCTACTTTATTTTCTAATGCAATCCAAGTAATCGCTCGATATAAAGCGCCGGTATCTAAGTAGTTCCAGCCAGCACGAACGGCGATAGCGCGAGAAGTGCTTGATTTTCCAGCCCCGCTTGGGCCATCTATTGCTACGACTATGCCCATGTGGTGAGCCTACTTCTATTTACGAACCGGATGAACGTTCCACCCGATCGATGATAGGTGCGTAGATAAATTCATCGCATCTGACTCGGAAAGTGCCAACGTTATTAATGCATTCAACTGACCCGGTGAATGTTCAATTGATAAATCTTCAACGTTGACACCGATAGTTGCGCATTCATTAAAAATTGCCGCTAACTGCCCCGGCTTATCGTCAATGACTATCGGTAAAAATGTATATTCGCGAGCACTGCCTCCATGCTTGCCAGGAATTCTTGCACGTCCTCGACCACCGGCGGCAATAAGGGCTTCAATAGCGCTCGGGTCATTGAGCGCGAGCAGCATCTGCTCTAGATTGTTTCTCACACCGTATAAAACGTTCGAAATCTCATTTCGATTCGAATAAATAATCTGTGCCCATAGCGCGGGATCTGAGGCCGCGATTCTCGTGGTGTCGCGTAACCCCTGTCCGGCCAGCTCCAGCCAGGCTTCTTTCGCCGACTCCAGGGACATTGCAGTCAGTGAAGCGGTTATTTGCGGAAGATGCGATGTTGTTGCTACAGCCCGGTCATGCTCTGCAGCATCCAGCGTGATAGCGCTAGCTCCTAATGTGTCAATAAGCTCACCGACTAGTTCCAAGCTCTCCGTGGCGCACTCGGCAGTTGGAGTCAGAATCCAGCTTCGAGTAACAAAGAGATCTCCTCGAGCAGAGCGCGCTCCCCCTATCTCTCGTCCTGCCATGGGATGGGTCGGGACAAATCTAGTCAATGGGAGCTCAGAGTTCTTAATGTGAACTATAGGTTCAGTTTTTACGCTACCAACATCCATAAACGTTGACTGTGGGTTTAGTGCATATTCCCGATTAATGACTAGAGGCATGGCCTCGGTGGGTAGTGCAAAGATGACGATCTGAGGCGTGCTTAGTGAGGTTGATTGGGCAATGTCTCGTGCAAGGTTTTGTGTCCGTTCATCGCTATCGATCAGATCAACAGCTACCCCTTTGGCGCTAAGACCCAGGGCGATAGAGGTGCCGATTAATCCAGCGCCGACTATGCGAACGCGCTCAAGGCTCACTGTGCGATATCGCGGCGCAGCGATTGGGCGCCATGAAGGTAGATATGAGAGATCTTCTCCTGGGAAAAGGTGGTTGTGCAGTGCATCATGACCCTGACCGTCTTATCGAGAGCACCTGGAACATCGACCTCTACCGCACCAATGAGCGGAACCGACTCAAAGCCTATTTCGCGACAGGCTGCGGCCGGAAAGGCCGCTGTTAGGTCAGGTGTGGATGTGAAAAAGACGGATATGACATCACTGGGAGTCAATGAGTTAGAGCGCATCATCGCCTGGATCAACTCTTTGACCCCAGCTCCGATAGCCTCAGGCGTATTTGCCGTTACCTGCACGGCGCCTCGAATAGCACGCATTGTCATGGGCTAAGCCTACCTTTCTCCGAACTCGTTGGCGTACATATTAATCTCTTTTAATCATTTAGTTAATAAAACGATAAAACCTTTTTCCGATATCCCATTCTCTGCGTACCGAGATCGCGCCGACATTTGGTGCCCATATTAAATCGACTTATCGGTTTCTTCTCTGTGTTTTACGCTTAAATATTGTCGATAAATTCTTTCCTCTTTCAAATGTCGATAAATAGTTATAACCATATTAGTGTATTAAGTAGATATATAGGTAAAAGGTTATAACCCTAAAACGTTACGTAGATTTAACAACTCACCAGAATTCAGATCTCTCCAACGACCCTCCGGTGTATCTCCCAATGAGATGGGCCCAAACTTCGTTCTGATCAATCGAAGGACATCTACCTCCACCGCTTCCATAAGTCGTCTAATGATGTGATATCTGCCTTCATGGATTGTGACCTCTATCCACGATGGTGAGAGCTCTTTAAAACTCAATACACGGCCCATACCGTCTTCGAGTTCGATTCCCTTCAACAGCGTTTTTTCGACTCCGGTCGGCAGTTTTCCATCAAAATTGATGATGTAGGTCTTTTCTAAACCAAAGGATGGATGGGTAGCTCTGAAGGTTAAATCCCCATCATTTGTGAGAAGTATCAGCCCCTCAGAGTCCTTATCTAAGCGCCCAACATGGAACAAACGCTCTTTGCGCAGATCAATAAAGTCACTCAACGATGGGCGGCCATCCGGGTCAAACATCGTTGACAAAACACCTTTAGGTTTATGAAGTGCGAGATAAGACTTAGTCATTGACCTTTTAATTGTCTCACCATCAACCGCAACTTCAACCTTATCAGGGTCGAATTTAGAGCCCATTTCACGTATAGCGATTCCATCGACCGTGACACGGCCGGATTCAATTAACTCATCAGCACCGCGACGGCTTGTAATACCGGCATCTGCGATGATCTTATTAAGGCGCATATCGCCCATGGCTATCCTCCCGACAGTCAGGAAGAGAGTGTATCGCGAGAGCTACTCGCTTAGCGAATCCAATATTTCGTCCAAACCATCCAGATTTGGCAGATATGGAGCTAGAGCTGGTAAATCCTCCAAGGAGTTCAACCCAAGACGTTCTAGAAAATACGAGGTCGTCCTGTACAGAGTTGCTCCAGTTTCGTGTTCGACACCCGACTCCTCAACCAAGCCACGAGTGACCAGCGTCTTCATAACCGCTTCGACATTCACGCCACGAATAGCTGAGACGCGAGCCCTGGAGACGGGCTGGCGGTAAGCCACCACAGAGAGCGTCTCTAACGCCGCTTGCGTGAGGCGTGACTGTTGGCCATCTAGGACGAATTTTTCGACGACCGATACGAACTCTGGATTGCTGTAAAAGCGCCATCCCCCATTGATCTTCTTCAAAGAGAAGCCGCGCTCGTCATAGCTGGTGGACAGCGTTGCCAATGCCATTTCAATCTCATCGACGCTCTTCTCTAGAACCTGAGCAAGGACTATCTCAGTCACTGGCTCATCGACGACCATGAGGATCGCCTCTATAGAACGCTCAACCTCTACATTAGACATTTTCGCTACTTTCATCCGATTCTTCAAGAACGACAGGAATATCAAACTCATCCGTTACTTCAACTTCTCCAGATTCTGAGCCGGTCCAGGAGATCTGAAGCTCACCAAGGGCTATGACCTGGTTAAACCTAAGGACGCCTTGCCGGTAAAGATCCAGAAGCGCTAGAAAACGGGCTACGACGACGAGTGTGTTATCAGCGTCTGAGACGAGATTTCGAAAGCTCAAAGACTTTGACCTACGCAGGGCCTCAACCACGTGCCTGGACTCCTCCGCAACGCTTACAAGAGGTAGATGGAGGTGCTCTACGCCCACGACTGGAATGGTTTTAGGGGTCAGAACACGCTCAGCGATTGCGGCGAACCTGGCCGCTCCTACACCGATCAAAACCTCGGGTAGAAGCGCGCTCAGCGCTGGATCAAGTGCGACAACTCGAGCGAAACTACGATCGGCCTGGGCGATGCGCTCGCTGAAGGTGGCTGCGATCTCCTTAAATGCTCTGTACTGCAAGAGACGGGCAAAGAGAATATCTCTGGCTTCAAGTAGAGCTAAGTCCTCTTCGTCCTCGACCTCCCCACTAGGCAGAAGTCGGGCGGCCTTTAGATCCAACAACGTCGCTGCAACCACCAAGAACTCTGTCGCTTGATCGAGCCGCCACCCTTCACCTGAAAGCTCCAGGGCGCGAATAAAGGAGATGAACTCATCGGTGACCAAGCTCAGAGAGATCTCGGTAATGTCCATTTTGTGACGTGAAATAAGGCCCAATAAGAGATCAAAAGGGCCATCGAAGTTATCTAGGTGGACAGAAAACCCGCCTCCGCCAGCGGTATTGACGTCGGTCGCCGCCTCCATAGATACATCCATACGCTCACCTTACTTCACTACTTGCTCTAGCCCGTGTAAAACGCGTAGGCTCACGGCCATATCTAGAAAGAGGTTTGACGTTTGAGCGCTAAATCGACAATTCGTGAAGAAGTCTCCACGACTTCCACTCTCTTAGGCAAAGCTGCCAAAAAGTTTGATGTGCCACCAGCAATCACAGAGCATGGTCAGGCCAAAGTTATAGCTATTTTCAACCAAAAAGGTGGCGTCGGTAAGACAACGACAACTATCAATCTCGGAGCAAGTTTGGCCGAACTCGGTCGCCGAGTTCTCCTAGTTGACTTTGATCCCCAAGGCGGCCTGTCATTGGGACTTGGTGTCAACGCACACTCGTTACCACTTGAGCAAACTGTTTACTACGCACTCATGACACCCACTGCAAACGTTGACACGATTGTTTTGAAATCACTCGTCCCTGGGTTAGATTTTTTACCAGCAAACCGTGATTTAGGAACTGCTGAAACAACTTTAGGTGCAGAAATTGGAGGCCAACAATATTTAAAGCGCGCACTGGCATCTCTGCGTGATTATTACGATGTGATTCTAATCGACTGTCAACCAACGATGGGTCAGTTAACAATCAACGCTTTAGTTGCTGCAGATGAAGTTATCGTGCCATTGCAATGTGAGTACTTCGCACTGCATGGTTTTATTGAGCTTAAAGGAAATCTTGATAAAGTAAAAACTTTCTTGAATCCAAATTTACATCTCATTGGAATTCTTGCCACGATGTATGACAAGAAAACTTCCCATAATCGCCAAGTTCTAGAGAGAATTTTAGAGCAGTTCCCTGATGATGTTTTTGAAACAATCATTGCAAAGACAATCCGATTCCCTGAAACAACTGTTGTTGGAGAGCCCATCACCACATATGCAACGTCATCTGCTGGAGCCGCTTCTTACCGCAGACTTGCACGTGAATTAGTCGCTAGAGGAGGCGCACGATGACCCGTAGAGCAAATCTTCCAGGTGCTGATGAGCTTTTCCGCTCTACCGCTCCAGCACTGACTGCAGTTCCAGCTGCGCAAGAACCAGTTGCCCCCCTAGTTCCTCCAGCTATTGCAACACCTAAATCACCATCAGTTAAAAAGGGTGTGCGTTCGATTGCACGTCGCAGAGTGACAACTATTGACCGATCACCATCTGGTCGTGAGCGACATGATGAAAAAATTACTGTCTACCTTTCAGCCGATGAGCTATTTGATCTCGACCAAGCACGGTTACTACTTCGTGGTGATCTTGGGCTTGCGGCAGATCGCGGACGAATTGTTCGTGAATCAATCGCCGTCATCATTGCTGACTTAGAAGCAAAGGGTGATCAAAGCATTCTGGCGCGCAGGTTGCGCGGACTTTAATCGTTGCGTTTTAAGCTCGCGGGTGGGACATCGAGTAACTTTCGCGAACTTTATCTATAGTAATTAACGTATAGATCTGCGTAGTTGTGACAGATGCATGCCCGAGTAACTCTTGTACAACGCGAATGTCTGCGCCTCCATCAAGTAAATGTGTTGCATACGAGTGCCTAAAAACGTGTGGGGAGACTTTACCTGCAAGTCCCACGGCATCTGCAGCTTTGAGAACAATCGTCCATGCGGATTGTCGAGTGATTCGACCACCTCGCGAATTAAGAAATAGCGCTGGATTCGTTTTAGAATTTTTTGCAGAGAGCATGGGTCTCAATCGAACTTTATAGTCATCAATAGCGGCGGTAGCAAAACTACCCAATGGAACGAGCCGTTCTTTAGAACCTTTGCCGCGCAATTTTAATGTGGTCACAGAACCATCAGCACTCTCCATGATAGAAATATCATTCAGATTGATACCTACAAGTTCGCTGACGCGCGCGCCACTGCTGTACAGAAGTTCGATCATCGCACGATCCCGGAGAGTAATTACGTCACTTTCGCGATGTGATGCTTCAATTAAACTCACTATCTCCGCTATCGATAAAGCTTTCGGTAATCTTCTATGAGTCTTTTTACTGTGTGTGTCAAGGGTTGGATTTGGTACCGTAAATTCCTGGGTTACATATTTGAAAAATGAACGCAAAGTCGAGAGTACGCGATTTATACTTCCATCACTCATTCCAGAAATTCGTAATGAAGCTTCGAACTCTGTAATCGTTTCCCCAGTAACTTTATGCAAATCATCATCGGTGAGAAATTGAGAAAATTTATCAAGGTCACGTCGATAAGCAGCGATCGAATTATCAGCTAGTCCGCGCTCGATAACACAGTAATTTAAAAATGCCTGTGCTGTTACTTCACAACGTAGCGCTGGCATATCCATGAGCTTGTGCTACTGCCGGATAATAGACTTTGCCTTCATGAACGTTGAGCCCTTTAGCTAAATTGCTATCTCTCACACATGCCTCGCGCCAACCATTATTTGCGATCGACAGTGCATATGGCAGCGTGGCATTCGTTAAGGCATACGTCGATGCTACGGGTACTGCTCCGGGCATATTTGCCACACAGTAGAAAATAGAATCGTGAACCTTGTAGGTAGGTTGGGCGTGTGTAGTTGGTCGTGAATCTTCAAAACATCCACCTTGATCAATTGCTATATCAACTAAAACTGAGCCGGACTTCATTGTTTTTACTAAGGCATTGGAAACGAGTTTTGGGGCCTTGGCTCCGTGTACAAGTACCGCGCCGATAACTAAATCGGCTAATCGCACTTCGCGTGCAAGTGCGTGTGCAGATCCGACAAGAGTTTTGATTCGACCGTTATAGATAGTGTCGATGTATTGCAGGCGATTAATTGAACGATCGATGACAACAACATCTGCTCCCATGCCCATCGCAATCACAGCGGCGTTGAGTCCTGCGACTCCACCACCGATCACAACCACGCGAGCCGGAGCCACTCCTGGCACTCCCCCTAGCAGCACACCTCGTCCACCGTGTGGTTTTTCTAGTGCAGTTGCGCCCACTTGCGTTGCAAGTCGCCCGGCTACTTCACTCATTGGCGCTAGAAGTGGTAGCGCACCATTGACCTCAACAGTTTCATACGCGATTGCAGTGTTTCCAGATGCAATAAGAGCATCCGTACATAGTTTAGATGCGGCTAAATGTAGATAGGTAAAGAGGATCTGACCTCGACGCATTTTTAAATATTCGATTTCAATAGGTTCTTTAACTTTTAAAATAAGTTCAGCTTGTGCCCACACATCATCGGCCGATACAACAATCGATGCGCCTGCTTCGATAAAATCTACATCGGAGATAGCCGAACCAAGGCCTGCACCGGTTTCGATAATTACGCTGTGACCAGCACCCACAAGTTCACTTGCTCCTTCAGGAGTTAATGCAACACGTGATTCTTGGCTCTTTATCTCTTTCGGAACTCCAACAATCATGCGGATTAACCTTTCGCTGCTACCGCCGCTGCGATTAATCCAACAAATAATGGATGAGGTCGAGTCGGGCGAGATCGAAGCTCTGGATGAGCTTGCGTACCTACGTAGTAAGGATGCACTTCTTTAGGTAGTTCCACAAACTCGACCAAATCCTGCGTTTTGTAAAAACCTGAGAAAACTAAGCCGGCAGATGCAATCTGATCCCGATAGTGGTTATTGACTTCATATCTGTGTCGATGGCGCTCAGAAATTTGAAGCGAGCCATACGTTGTCGCAACAACTGAACCTGGAAGTAAATCGGCTTGATACAGACCAAGACGCATCGTGCCGCCCATATCTTGTTTTCCTGCCACGATCTCACGCTGATCATCCATTGTTGCGATGACCGGCGTTCCCGAATCCGAAAACTCGGCTGAGATTGCATCGGTGATGCCAGCTAAGGTTCTTGCTGCTTCGATAACCATGCATTGCAAACCAAGGCACAAACCTAATGTTGGAACCTTATTCTCCCGTGCATATCGAAGCGCTCCGACTTTGCCTTCGATTCCTCGAATTCCAAATCCTCCAGGAACGCATATGGCATCCACATCCTTAAGATTTTGAGCAGCACCTTCTGGAGTCTCGCACTCATCACTTGGAATCCATACGATTTCAATCTTTGCTTCATTTGCAAATCCCCCGGCACGCAACGCTTCAGAAACTGAGAGATAGGCATCTGGTAGATCTATGTATTTTCCAACTAATCCAACTCGGATATGGTGCTTTGGATGATGTACTTTTTCAAGCAGCGCATCCCACTCTCCCCACACAACGTCGTGACTTTCAAGACCAAGACGCTTCACAACATAGGCATCTAAGCCCTCTGCATGCAGAACTTTTGGAATGTCATAAATTGATGGCGCATCCACTGCCGCAACAACTGCAGCTAAATCGACGTCGCACATGAGTGAGATTTTCTTCTTAACTGATAGGGGTATCTCGCGATCGGAACGCAAAACAATTGCATCAGGGGCAATACCAATACTACGCAAAGCTACAACGGAGTGTTGTGTAGGTTTAGTTTTGAGCTCTCCCGAAGGACCAATGTAAGGAACTAACGAAACATGAAGATAAAAAACATTATCTCGTCCGACTTCTTGGCGAATTTGTCTGGCAGCTTCTAAAAATGGTTGGGACTCAATATCTCCTACAGTGCCTCCGATCTCTGTGATGACAACATCAATGTCAGGGGCCGCCATGGCGCGAATTCGCTCTTTAATTTCATTCGTAATGTGAGGGATAACTTGAACAGTCTCGCCTAAATACTCTCCGCGACGCTCTTTGGCTATCACTCGGGAGTAAACCTGGCCCGTGGTGACGTTAGCTGAACCATGCAGATTTGTATCGAGGAAGCGTTCATAGTGACCAATATCTAAATCCGTTTCAGCCCCATCGTCAGTGACAAAAACTTCTCCGTGTTGAAAGGGGTTCATAGTGCCTGGATCCACATTCAGATATGGATCTAGCTTTTGCATTGTTACGCGCAAACCTCGGGCCACTAATAATCTGCCAAGTGATGAGGCGGTGAGTCCTTTGCCAAGTGATGAGGCGACTCCGCCGGATACAAATAAATGCTTAGTTACATGAGGTTGGCCCATGGAAGACAAACCTATCATTGGTTCAGGGTGAGCCTTTACCTCTTCAACGAAAGTAGCTCGGCGGCGTGTTCCTTGGCACTCTGAGAGCCTTCCAGGCCAGCCAACATGCGGGCTATCTCGGTCAGACGCTCATCACCGTCAACTGCACGTACATCACTTTGGCTCACAGATCCATCGCTATTCTTATTGACGACGAAATGCGAATCTGCCCACGCTGCGACTTGCGGTAGATGAGTGACAACTATTACTTGAGCATGTCTAGACAATGCGTGCAGGCGTCGTCCGACTTCGATTGCGGCTTTACCGCCTACACCGGCATCTACCTCATCAAAAACATATGTACCCACTGGATGGGTAGCTGCGATGACAACTTCCAAAGCCAACATCACTCGTGACATTTCTCCGCCACTTGCACCTTTAGTTAGCGAGACAAGCGGCGCCCCTTTGTGCGCACTGAGTTGCATGACAATTTCATCACATCCTGTGGCAGTAAAATCTGATTCTTTAACCGCGGCGTAATCAGGTGAGTTGATGTGAATATTCATCGAGGTATGTGGCATCGATAGCTGTTGAATTTCCGTCGTGACTTTTGCCCCTAGTGATTTTGCCGCATTAACTCGGGAATCCGTCAGTGCGCGTGCCGACATTAATAAATCTTTCTTAACTTTCACTAACTCCTTTTCAAGTACAGCTAACTTTTCATCACCACCTTCAAGATCTGCAATGCTCTCAGTCGAGACTGCATGTTGTCGCAAAAGTTCATTGACCTCATCTTCGTGAGATTGTGAACCCCCAAATTTCTTAATCAGATTATTGATCTCCGACTTGCGCGCGTGCAAGAAATCTAAACGAACGGGATCGGCTTCAAGTGACTCCACATACGAAGACAGCGTTGTGTTGGCATCTTCTAATAAATAAAAACTCTCGCTCAGAACACCAAAAATCGCCTCCAATGAGGGGTCCTTACTGCGCGCATTCTCGATCGCTCTTCGAGCAATGCCCAGCGAAGTTAGAGCGCCAGACTCCTCTTCTACTACGGCCTCATGTGCCTGTTGGCTGGCTATTCGCAACTCCTCGACACTAGACAAACGAGCTATTTCAATCTCAATCTCTGCATATTCGCCGGCAACGAGATTCAGTTTTTTCATTGCAGCTACGAACTCGCGCAAACTGGCAAGCGCTGAATCTTTTGCATCAATACTCTTTTTAAATGCGGCAATCCGTGATTTGAGCTCTTGATACGTTTCGAGTGAGGATTTGTAGCGCGCTAGCGCTACCTCAATCTCTTGACCACCGAAGCGATCGAGGAGTTCACGCTGTCTAGAAGATTTACCGATATTTATATTTGCAGCCTGAGCATGAACTTCAACGAGATGCTCACTGAGCGAGGTGAGCACGCTGACGGGTACGGCGATTCCATTTGCACTTGCCTTGCTTTTTCCGTCGCTGGTCACGGAGCGGGTAATAATCACTTGTCCATCTTCAATTATCGCACCAGAGTCCTCGAAATTGGAGGTCTGATGATTGGCAACCCGAAAACGCCCACTTGCGACAAGACGTTCGCTTCCTACTCGCACTAATGCACTGTCGCTTTTGCCACCCAAAATTAAATTGAGAGCGCTCAAGATCATTGTTTTACCCGCGCCAGTCTCACCGGTTAATACAGTAAGTCCAGGAGAAATCTCTAGTGAAGCGCTATCGATTACTCCTATAGAGCGAATAGAAATTTCCTCTAGAAAAGAACGATCACTCACCACGCCAGCCCTCAACAGGAAGTTTAAATTTTGCGACGAGTCGATCACTAAATAGAGAGTCACCTAAATGCGCAAGTTGCACATAGCTTGAATCCTTGGTTATGTGGACGCGATCACCTTTGAGCAGATTAAATTTACGTAAAGAATCAGCTGACAACAAAGCTTGACTGGATTCAATGCGAACAACGATTTCAGACTTGGGTGAAATCACTAGCGGGCGTGAGAAAAGTGCGTGTGCCGAGTTTGGAAGAACGACAAGAGCGTCAACTTCAGGCCAGACGATGGGTCCTCCCGCTGAGAATGCGTAGGCCGTTGAGCCCGTCGGTGTAGAACAGATGAGTCCATCACAACCCCATCTGGAGATTGGTCGGCCGTCGATTTCAAGGAAAAGCTCCACCATAGTTGCGTGCTCGCGCTCGACTATTACTTCATTGAGCGCCCAACCAGAGGCAACCTCTTTCTCATCCCGTACGACAACATATTGCAACGTCATTCGAGGATCGATCACATATGACTTATCAGAAATTGAAGAAACTATCGTTGCGTAATCAACTTTTTCTACTTCAGCTAAGAAACCAACATGGCCAAGATTCACCCCTAGCAATGGAATTTGTTGCGTTCGCGTAACTTCGGCGGCACGCAACATTGTGCCGTCTCCCCCGAGTACTACTCCAACTTCTAACTCGGGTAGTTGCTCAAGAGTACAATTAGTGACTCCATCCAGCGTCACATCAGAGATAGTGACAACAGTAAAACCAACATCTCTGAAATCATTAGCAATATTCTGTGCAGCATCACGCGCCTCTGCACGGTTGGGATTACATACGAGAAGTAAATTTCTCATTGCGGACCTGCGGCAATCGCAACATCTAAAGCGGAGTGTTCAATCTGCTCAGCACCTCTACGAAGCCACAGAAAATACTCAACGTTGCCGGCCGGGCCTGGTAAGGGACTAGCCGCGATTCCTAACGTGCCAAGGCCAACGTCATAGGCTGAATCGGCGACTTCGATTACTGCCGCTTTACGCAGAGCTGGATCACGAACAACACCACCTGCACCTAATCGTTCACGACCAACTTCAAACTGTGGCTTCACCATGACAACAAAATCAGCTCCGGGCTTTGACACTGCAGCCAATGCAGGAAGAACGAGTGTGAGAGAGATAAAACTTAAATCGGCTACAACTAAATCAATCGGCTCACCGACTAATTCACCGGTTAAATGCCGAATATTTGTGCGATCTAAAACAGTGACACGTGGATCTTGTCGAAGCGACCAGGCGAGTTGTCCATATCCGACATCAACTGCTACAACGTGTGCAGCATTGCGGCGCAAAAGAACATCGGTGAAGCCTCCCGTCGAGGCACCGGCATCAAGGCATCGACGCCCTTCAACAACGACACCAGAAAAACTATCTAATGCGCCCGCTAACTTATGCCCCCCACGGGAGACAAAATCATCACGTTTGCCAGCTAACTTAATTGATGTTTCTGCATCGACCATGGTGGCTGGTTTAGTTGCTGGGATTCCATTGACCAGAACAGATCTCGCCTCAATCAAATCCGAGGCGTTCTCACGTGAGCGTGCGAGCTCACGTCGAACAAGTTCGGCATCAAGTCGAATCTTCATAGCAGGATCTATCCCTTACAGGCCATCAATCGAGGACAAGGCCGATGATAATTTTTGGTGCAGCTCTTCAAATCGCTGTGCATGATCATTGACATCCATCGCATCTATCTCTTGGAGCTCGCTGCGAACAGCTTCAACTACATTCTCATCACTCACGCTCTGTGGTTCATTCTCCACTTACTTACCTACTTTCTTGGCAGGTGACTTCTTCGTCGCTTTTTTCTTAGTGGCAGGCTTTGTAGGTGCAGATTTCTTAGAGCTCTTCTTTGGTGCAGCCACTCGTGGGCTAGAGTTTTTCAAACGCGCAACTTCTTCTTTCAACGCTTCAAACTCACCACGTTTGACAAAACCCATTTTTGAGACTGAGCGCTCGACTTCATCTTCAATCTTCACTTTAAGCGCTTCTCCGCCCTCACGTAACCACTGATTAACCGTAGAGGCGACCTCAGTCGCACTTTTGTCACCATCTGTCACTTTCGACAGGTACGTGCGAAGTGTTGAAAAAATATCGTTAGCCATAGATGGAGTCTATCTAGATTCGCACTATCTCAGCGGCTTCAACCTGCCAACGACTTGCTACCCCGCCTGGACTCTGCCAAAAGCGTCGATGTACCGATCCAGAGATCTCAACCCACTCCTGAGATTTCAGCGTCAGAGCTAAGCGTCTAGATTTGTAACTCCACGCCGCTATGTCCAACGTATCGACACCTTCGCGACCAGCTCTAGAGATAATCACTCTAAACTCAACGACTTTGTCACCGCTGGGAAGCTCTTTCTCTACGGCCGGGCATGAGACTCTGCCGCGGAGCATTACATCATTGAGAGAAACATCAATATCGACGTCACTTGCTTGTGCATTTTTCTTTACCATTATGGCCTCCTAATTGGGAGGTGTCAGATTGCTCGCCAGCACTGACGTTTCATAGACACTGAGTTCAGGTGTTGTGCATAAGCTGCAATTTCTAGAGTTCGGCGCGCTCCTGTGCATCTGTACTCTCGTCAGGATCAACCTGCGCACACTTAGTGAACCACTCGCGTGCCTCACTCACTCGCCCTGCAGTAAAAAGCGCATCGGCATAGGCGTAACGAAGTCGCACCGCCCACTCCTCACTCTCGTTAGAGAGTTCTTTGCAGGTTAAAGTCACAACTGCAGCTTCTAATTCGCCTAAATCTCGACGCGCACCTGCCGCGACAATTCGCATCTCAATCTCTTCTGGTTTTGCTAAACGCTTTACCTCCGGTGAACCCGCTAAAGCTAAAGCTTTTAAAGGGTTTTTAAGTCCACGTTCGCAGTCGGCCATCACGGGCCACATAGTTACATCTCCAGAAATGCGATGCGCAGCTCGAAGTTCTTTCAATGCAATCTCATAGAAACCCGCACGGTATGCGGCATAGCCAGCAGATTCACGAACAACAGCTAATCGTCCTGCGTGATGTGCGGCTGCGACTCCATGTTTATGTGCAAGGAGGGGATCACTTTCTGCGTATAAAGCCACACACTCTAAATGTCGTGCAACAACTTTTGCATTCTCAGCAGATAAGGATAAAAGTTCAGCTCTCAAAGATTTATCTAGCTCTTCACCAGTAATCTCTTCTGGAATATCTGGTTCAAAAATTCGTGGTCGCAATCTCGATTGATCGCGCTCCATAGGTGCAGGACGTGTTCCACGAACATCGCTTCCATCGCGAACCTGACGTGGTGCACCTGCGCGTGTAGATGAACCACCTCGTGCAGGTAAATCTTCACGTCGGCGTGCACTATTTGGCCCTGAAGGCTTGCGCTCCCCTGGCTTTGACGCTCCAGGGTTACTTGGACGATCAGATGGTGGACGTGAGTTTCTACGCTCTTCCATGGTGATCTCCTCTATGAATAAATCTACGTATATAAAAATAATCTGGACTGGGATTAGTTTAGGGAAATAAAAAAGGGGCGCTCGTTAAAGCGCCCCTTTTTATAAAAGAAGTCCG
>CAFABF010000008.1_pt1 | contig 27278 bp, 25 predicted proteins | sample 7267811 | NCBI WGS metagenome assembly CAFABF01 (sample SAMEA6814005, study PRJEB35770) | freshwater metagenome | biome: Freshwater; feature: Freshwater reservoir; material: water | place: Czech Republic | collected 2017-08-18 | depth 30m m
CCCGTCAGAAAAAGTATGAGCAGTGGGATCAATACCATCGCACTTTCAACGTTTCCGCGATCCTGACGCAACAGTGCTGGTAACCCATGAAGCTTGGCTAACAACCAGCGAAACTTAGATGGCATCCAGTTAAACTTAGATGGCATCCAGTTAAACTTAGATGGCAACCAGCGAAACTTAAATGGCATCCAGTCAAACTTGGTAAACAATCCACGCAGCTTGGCTAACAACCAAAGGGGTTTCGCTGACAACCAACGGGAGTTACTCCTACGAACTCGCAGCAAACACACGGCCATAAACATTGCAGTCGCCTTAGCGAATCCCGTTCATTGCATCAAGAGAATTCTTAAGAATCGTAGTGAGTCGTGGTGCTGCAATAGTCCAAATTGCTGTGACTAAGCCAGTTGTCATCAAGACGACTAAAACCCATCCAGGTACATCGCCTCGATCATTACGCACACGTATATAGAAATTCTTATGGGCGCTGGTGAGGTTCTCGCGAAGTTTCAGTTCTGCTTTTACAAGATTTAATCCAATTATGTTCATTATTCCTCCATGTTTTATCGTTGATATGTAGTCGTTGATATCTAGTCGTTGATCGGTAGTAACCACTTAAGTCTTCTCGTGCACCGCATCCTGAGCCAAAGATTGTCCTGCGGATGTGTATATCTACGTTATTCGTCAGTATCACTCCATTGACATGTGCAGTGTGGATGGCGTGAAAAACGGTGAATCGTTGGAGCGTAAGGTTCTAAATAATTAAGATGTATCTGTGCACCCATCAGTAGGGATTCACTGGTATCGATAAATCGTAAAGTTGTGTGGGCAGCAATAGCGGCAATCTGATGCGCAATAGCAATTGGAAACTCTTCGCTAGAACCCGATGCGGCGGAAAGGTGATTATGAAATTGGCCATATCGTTCCGTATCTCCCAACATCAGACACCGCATGCATGGTGTTTGTCCGGGACGAACGAGCGGTCCACACGTTACAACTCCACCGGCACGTTTTCCGATAAACAAATGATCCTGACCATCTCTCACTAAGTGGTTAAGGAGTTCTTCGTCATAACTACCTACAATGATTCGTAAATTTCGCTCCGGAATAATCACAGGAACCGGTTTATGAATTGAACCGGGGTGAGAAGCAACAGGGAAAAGTGACCACTCGCGAGATAACTCTTCTAGCCTGCTTTGAAAACCAAGGCCAATATCACTTGTTCTAAGGGCTCCTGAGCCTAAATCGCTATCGCTAATACTCTGATGTCCTTGGGCGGCATTTAATGCAAAGCGGGTATTAGTGACGCCACTTGCAAGAAGAATTGAGAAAAGAAGTGTTGCCGTCCGAGAGCTTCCAAAGATTTCAACACCAAACTCTTGCCGCGTAGAAAGTAGTCCAACTCCTCCATCGGCGACTCCCTTCAACCAAGTCGCTTGGCTCAACTCTGGAGCAAGGCGACGTTGTAACTGACTATATGCGGCATCACGGCTCTGATCTTCTGTGTGCGCTGCACGAGATGGAATTGCAGATTGAAATCTATTATGCAAAGTTATTTTATTTCGAACGGTATCGAGGAAGTTTGCCGCAAGTAACTCGACAAGAACGGCATCGATTACTTCGATAGGAGCGTATAAAAGTGAACTGATTTCTTCTGGTGTATGTTTTCCATCAAAAGAAGCAATGATTGCTCGTGCGCCACTGTGAAAAATCTCTATGGCGTGGTTCGGCCCTGCAACACACATAGATCTCTCTTCTGGTGTTCGAGCGAGAGTTATATAGACACCATTTTTAAGGCGTGGGTAAGTTCCATGAAAACGTGAAATAGCGTTTTCAACACAGTGGTCAGGTTGAGTATCACTAATTGATGTATTCAAAGAGTCCGAACCCGTAACGTCCTTTGCATGTTCATTGGAATCAGAAAAACCAGCTCCCTGATCTAGGAGGGGATTGTGCTTATTCATCTCTACAGTCGTTGTTGTTTTCATAGAGGTAAGAGTGGGCATCGACTGACATCTGCATCTGCCTCTGAACAGAATGTGTGGAGCAAAAGAGGTTTTCATCACCTAACGTGATCTGAAGCTCGCTATGTGTAGTCGCCACGGTGCTGCCGAGCTGATGGAGGCTCCAGGAATTTCTAGATTTGAGAAAATCTGGGCAAGAGAAAACCCCACCATGCAGTGCACAGTGGGGCTTCCTTAACGCTAGAAGTTGAATCGTTGACCTCTTAAAGGCCCAACGTTCAGACTAAATTTAATTACTGCGCTTTGCCTAGGATGCGATTGACCTTGGTGCCACAGACTGGGCAGATGCCCTGTGCCATGCGACGTCCAGAGTCGGAGACCTTTACGGTTCCCTCGAAATCACGCTTCTCTTTGCACTTCACACAGTAAGCGTCACCTTTATATGTCTCTGTCATGTGCTCCTCCGTCCACGCTTGCGACTCCCATGAGGGCCGCTCCCCGTATGGGGCAGGCGTTGTTAAGTATGACGATACCCCCAGAATTGGGCATCTGTACCTAACTAATCACGATTATTTAGGAGTTTTTTCAGCGCTTCAGGGACGGCGAGCGCAGTTTCAGCGGCCTCATACCCATCTAAATAGGCAGATGCCAGCTCAGCCTTGGTAAATCTGGCCAAAAGCTCCTTAAACTCCGGGCCATGGTCTGAGTACTCCAGATGGATGGCCTCATGGAATAAGACGTAGTCGATGGCGAACTCGGGGGCGCCTTTAAGGCGATCTGAGATACGAATTGTTCGATCCACACTTGTGCAGGAGCCCCAGCGCTCGCGCATGGCCCTCCACGCCACATCTGCGGGGCGAATCCTTATCTCTGGAGCTAACTCCTGCAGCAACTCCCCGATTCGTTCAGCCAAGGCCAACTCACTCATGGTTACTGCCGCCTCTTGGGCGCGAATCTTTGCAACCATCTCTGGCACCAGAGCTCTTTCATCGGCCTTACTCATTCGTGCAGGGATAGAGACGACTATTCGACCCCCGGCTCGATAGGCCGACACATTCTTTTTGCGGCGATTGGAACGGATCACGACTATCTCGCCCTCGGTGACTCCCGGCAGGGTGGCATCGCGATCTAAGTCAAAGTCATCCACGGACTCACCGTATCTGCCAGCCCAGCTTTTTATAGAAACCTCAACCACGTGTTGAGAGATTTTTGCTTCAGATGAAATCGCATTACACGAGAAAAAAGAGTTTTGTCAATCCGCAGTTCAGTTGATTCTCAGGCGAATAGGAATTACGTTACAACCACGAACTCCTCGGATAACCGTTCTATATCAGCAAGGGGAAGGCTGATACAGAATGTGCGCCCGGGGAGTTCGCTTTTCATTTCCGAGCTAGTTCACTTCATACCCACGTAAAGCTCTGAAGCCAAAAATCTGGCATCGATCGTTTGAAATAGATCTTAGTAGAAAGTTACTTTATAACGACGATAAATCATCAGGGATTTCGATGCTTGCTAAATAAATCTCTGGGGTTAAGAGATCTTGCGCCGATGGCAAAATTCCACTCCAAATCTGATCTCTTTTTTCCATGTCACGTGATTCACTCACGGCATTCCAAAAACCTGTCGCTTCTCGTGCAAGCTTTGGTGAAACTTGTAAGCCAAATAAATTTGCAAATAGCTGTTGTGTTGGGGCAGAGGTTGCACGGCGACGACGAAGTGTTTCTTGAAGTGCTACACAATTTGGAAGTCGATCACCAGCTGCTCGCATCACTATCGCTTCGTTCCATCCATCAACGAGTGCAAGGACGGTTTCAAGTTTAGTTAATGCATCACGTTGTGCCGGCGTCTCTTCTGGCGTAAAAATTCCATTATTAATGGCGACAGTAAAACTCTCTGGGTTAGTTGGATCAAACCCAGAATCTGATTCACTTGCAGCTTCAAAAGCCTCTTGTGCTTGGCGTTGAATAGCATCTATATCGATTCGAATTCCTTTGCCGTATTCAGAAACTGCGGCACGAATATATGCAACAAGCCATGGGTTATTTGCAAATAAGCGCGCGCCCGCACTTTCGCGCAGCGCATGAAAGATTCGTACCTCATCCATTGGAATATCTAATTCGCTGCCCCACTCATCAATGTTTTGAGAAACAAGTGCTGGATAAGACTTATCGAGAAGTGGAAGTCCCACATCATGTATACCGGTGGCTGTACCTGCCAAGCTTCCAACTGATTGCCCAAGCTGGGTAGCCAGTAGCGAGCCGATGAAAGAGCCAAGCGCAGCAGAAATCATCTCCATAGGCATGGGCAATGCGATTTCTGGATTTTCTGAGTCAGATTCAGTTGAGCTTTTTATGAGTTCAGAAATTGCCGCCGATAATCCCAGGGCTAGTGGTTCAACCAAACTCTGCCATCCATTTAGAGTTGTATCTACCCAATCGGTTCGGGCAAGAACTGTGTTGCCCACTTCATGTAATCGCGGAAAATAAGTCGCCTCATCTAGCCAGAGCTCAGCGATCGAGAAGGCTTCTTCAATTCGTGCAACATCATTAGCACCGATGGGTGCTGAACCTTTAGCCGTCACAAATTTCTTGGCAGTATCCCGGACTATATTTTTAGGAAGTGCTTCAGCAGTTTGTGAAAAGCCGGCAGGATTAATTCCCATGCTGGCAAACTGCGATTGAATCTGGGCTTGCATCGCGGCCATCTGCGCCATCATGGCTTTGAGTTCGGCCGACTCCTCGCCGTTGTTGTGTTCAGCGTCGTCGGAATCCTCTGGCTTAAAACCAAATGGCGTCATGTGTTAATCCTCCCAGTCTTGTAACCACTTAGCGACCGGAATTCTTCCCGTAACTATTCATAGACTATTAAAGGAAATCCCGGCGATGCACACAACTCTTTCGCACGGTAGGCTCACCCTATGTCTACTGCTGCAACGGCCCTTATTTGGTGGGTTGTCCCCGCCATGGGGTTAGTTGGAGCCCTGGGTTATGTTTTATGGATCTCAAAGTTCCAAGGTAAATATCAACAAGAGACGCAGCGCTCGGTGGGACAGTTCCAGCGATTCCAAGACTCACTTCGCGACTCACAAGCTCGCGATGCCGATGCGGCTCATAATCCCCCTGCGGCACCAACCACAGATACTAATCCCGAGCTACATTCCTAGTACTTTGTAGTCGTGCGCTATTCACAGCTTCCTCGTGCAGTCGTACTTATTCTCACAGTCTTTTTTGCTGTTGTACTTATAGCGCCATTGCCCTTTGCGATTGTGATGCCGGGTAGTGCACAAAATATCTTCGACAAAATTCTGACAGTCAAGAATCAAAAATTTTATCCAGCTACAGGTCGCTTAGATCTGATGTCGATTCGGGTGACGAATCCCAACACATGGCTTATTGGCCCACAGATTCTTTACTCATGGATCAAAAGCGATGAAGCCGTATATCCACGCTCGGCAATTTATCCCCCAGGCACAACTGCGGCCCAAGAAAAAGTTAAGGACACCGTAGATATGAGTACCTCACAAAGTAAGGCGATTACCGCAGCCCTTACGTATCTCTCGATGCATCCAGAACTTGAGGTTTCTACCCAACAGTTAAATTCGCAGAATATTGCCTTTGATGTAAAGCGAACCGGTGGACCAAGTGGTGGCATGATTTTTGCACTCGGGGTCATCGAACTACTGACGCCTACTGACCTTCTTCATGGCCGCCACATTTCCGGCACCGGGACAATCGCTGCCGATGGAACTGTTGGACCCATTGGGGGAATAAACGAGAAGATCCTGGCTGCTCACCGTGCTGGGGCAGAGATTTTTCTGGCACCTGTTGGCAATGCCCGCGAAATTTCCGACGTGCCGGCTGGTCTAAAAATTATCGTTGTCACAAGCCTTGCCGACGCTGTGAGAGCCATCCAAAAATAGCCCTACCTGGCCTTTTGCTGAGGCCGCAGGTCAAGAATCAGCCACCAGAATGAAGCGCGCTTCAGGTTGCGCTAGCGTATGAGCATGATGAGTAACGTAAATCCCCAGTTTAAATTCAAGCGTCCCCGTGGAGTTCTTTCAATAACAATTGGAATTTTGGTTGTTATCGCAACATTCCTCGTCTCAATCAGTGGCTTCTATGCCGATTGGCTCTGGTTTAAATCAGTCAACTTCACATCCGTGTGGTCCACTATTTTGATGACCAAGATTGAACTATTTGTTACTACGGGCTTGCTCACTGCCGCACTCGTCCTAATCAATATCAGAATTGCATATAAACGACGTCCCCTTTATGTACCCATGACTATCGAGGCCGATAATTTAGAGCGATATCGCGCACAGATTGAACCCATTAAGCGCTGGATAGTTCTAGCTTTAAGTATCGGACTTTTCTACTTTGCTGGTTCATCTGGATCACTACTGTGGTCAACGTGGTTACAGTTTAAAAACTCAACTGAGTTTGGTATCAAAGATCCTCAGTTCAACATGGATATTTCATTCTTCGCTTTCAAACTACCTTTTTGGCAGACACTGATTTCGTGGGCAATCTCAACAATTGTTTTAGCAATTATTGCTTCAGCTGTTGTCCACTACCTCTACGGAGGAATTCGTCTTCAGGTGCAGGATGACCGCACGACAGTCACAGCACGTGTTCAACTTTCTGTCTTGTTTGGTGCAGTTGTTCTGCTTAAGGCAGTGGCATACTGGTTTGATCGCTATCACTTAGCATTAAAGGAAAGTAAGTTAATCACTGGTCTCACCTATACCGATGTGAATGCAGTCTTACCAGCTAAAGCGATTCTTGCTGCAATAGCCGTAGTCTGTGCGCTTCTATTTTTTGCAAATATTGTTCGTCGATCTTGGGTTCTACCAGCAGCCGGAACTGTGCTTCTAGTTATCTCTTCCGTTCTAATTGCTGGAATCTATCCAGGTGCAATCCAGACTTTCCAAGTCAAGCCAAGTGAGTCATCAAAGGAAGCACCTTTTATTCAACGTAATATCGATGCCACGCGCTCGGCATACGGCTTAGATGAAGTAAAAGTAATGGATTATCAAGCCACTCTGACAACTTCTGCGGGTCAACTCTCAAAAGATGCAGCGACGATTTCCAATATTCGCCTTATGGATCCCAATGTAATTGCCGCAACTTTCCGCCAATTACAACAAATTAAGCCTTATTACACCTTCCCAGATTCTCTAGACATAGATCGCTACACCGTTGATGGCGTAAAGCGTGACACTGTCGTTGCAGTTCGCGAGCTGAACATTGCCGGTAATCCTTCGCGTAACTGGATTAACGATCACCTTGTCTATACACATGGATTTGGCTTTGTTGCTGCTTTCGGAAATGCTCGAGATGCCGACGGAAAACCATCATTTGCGGTAGGTGACTTGCCACCGACTAAGGGCTTAGGGACATTTGAGCCTCGAGTTTATTTTGGTGAGAATGTTCCTGACTACTCAATCATCGGTGGCGTTAAGACCGATACTCCAGTTGAGTTTGACTACCCAGATGATGCATCATCAAATGGCCAAAAGAACGTGACGTACTCAGGCACTGGTGGAGTTCCTGTCGGCTCTCTAATTAATAAATTGGTCTTCGCACTCAAGTACCAAGAGCAACGGATTCTGCTCTCCTCATTGATTAATAAGGATTCAAAAATTCTATTCGAGCGCAATCCACGTGATCGTGTAGCAAAAGTTGCGCCTTGGTTAACTCTTGATGGAGATCCATATCCAGCACTTGTCGATGGAAAAATTCTTTGGATTATTGATGCCTACACAACAAGTGCTGGCTACCCATATTCAAAGCAGACGACACTTTCGAGTGCCACATCAGATGCATTAACAGCTAACTCTTCAGCTGTTACCGCTCAAGGAAATGAGAGCATCAACTACATTCGTAACTCAGTCAAGGCAACTGTTGACGCCTACGATGGCACAGTAACTTTGTACCAATGGGATACAAAAGATCCTGTCTTAAAGACCTGGAGTAAAGCCTTCCCTGGCAGCGTTCAGCCTAAGTCAAAGATCTCTAAAGACTTAATGGCACATATCCGATACCCAGAAGATATGTTCCGAGTTCAGCGAGAAATTCTCTCGGCTTATCACGTAAAGACTGCTGCAGCCTTTTACGGTGGCCAGGATTTCTGGCGCGTACCTCGCGATCCTTCAACATTTGGAGCTAATGCAAGTGCACAACCTCCATACTTCTTAACGCTGCAAATGCCAGGTGAAAGCAAGCCAGAGTTCGCATTAACAACGCCATTTGTGCCGCGTGGTGGACGTGAGAATTTATCTGCATTTGCTGTTGTTAACTCTGATGCAGGTCCAAACTACGGAAAAATTACAGTTCTTCAACTTCCACGTAGCACTAACGTTGCTGGACCTTCGCAAGTTGCTTCAAACTTTGAAGCAAAACCCGAAGTTGCAAACTCGCTTTCATTGTTGCGCCAAGGCGGCTCTGATGTAGTACTAGGTAATTTGCTCACACTTCCTGTTGGCGGTGGCTTGTTGTACGTACAACCCGTCTATGTGAAAGCTACTGCCAATAGTGCTGCATATCCATTACTTCAAAAAGTTCTAGTCTCCTTCGGAGATCAAATTGGTTATGACGACACATTAAAGGGTGCCCTTGATCAAGTATTCGGTGGTAACTCCGGCACAACGTCGGGCAGTGGTGTCACTACAACGACTACTGGTACATCTAATGCATCACTTGCATCTGCACTTCAAAGTGCAAAGCAAGCACTTGCCGATGGACAAGCTGCACTTGCAAAGGGCGACTTCACTGCATACGGCCGCGCACAAGATCGATTGAAATCTGCTATTGCTGCAGCTATTGCTGCGCAAAGTAAGAAATAGGTCCGATTACTGCATGGATTTGGTCTTTATCTGCTTCAAGCCTAAGATTGCGCTTACCGACGCGGGGTGGAGCAGCTCGGTAGCTCGCTGGGCTCATAACCCAGAGGTCGTAGGTTCAAATCCTGCCCCCGCTACTAGTACGAATGGATAAAGAATCTCGCTCGTGGGTAGACCAGAGCGAGATTTTTATTGCAGATTTAGATCTCGCCTTTTGCTCAAACCATTGCAAACCGTGGTTCTCCTTGACAGTAGTGATTTCACAAGGCGGTAGATTATTATTTCGACAAGGAGGCGGCATGAAGAATTTACAAGTAGCCAGACGTAGCGCCGCCATTAGCCTTACATGCATCCTTGGGCTTAGCTCCATCGTTGGACTCACTGGATGTTCTAGTAAGACTGCGGTTTCTAATAACACCGCGGCTTCTACCCGATCTGCTGTTCCATACGCAGCCACTTTCAAAGTGCCAGCTAACTGCACACAGACCACAATCCTTGCCACGGTTCTTACGACTGTGTCTGGCTCCACATTTATTGACACCCAATGGCAACCAGCTGCAGGAACTGAGCTTGCAGATGTTTTGAATAATGGTGGCATCGCTTGTACGTATGGGGTTCAATCCGCTGAAATTGGTGCAACCGTGTCATGGGTCAATGATGCCGACTCACTCTTCGGGGGTCGTGTTACCGAATGGCTCAAGCAAGGTTACAAAAAAGTTGCCCTACAGAATCACTCAGACGTTGATGCTTACTATGTGTATAAGCCGCAAAGCCAAACACAAGAATTTCACGTATGGGAGCTGCACTTCTTAATAAATAAAATGTGGATTTCAATCAACGCTTCGTACTTAAATAATCTGAGTGATGCATCTTCATTAATTGACGCTGCGATTACCTCAGCTAACACTTAATTACCTGAATTAGTGGGGCTCTGATTCGAATGTAGTTGAGCGCGATTATTTAATGCGCAAGGAATTAGTTACAACAAATACCGATGACATAGCCATTGCAGCTGCCGCATAAATTGGCTGTAATAAACCAAGGGCTGCGATAGGAATTCCGATGACGTTATAAACAAGGGCCCAACCCATGTTGAGACGGATAATAGTGAGAGTTTTCTTAGCTAAATGCAACGCATCGATAACACTTGCTAAACCTGAGTTCATTAACGTTATATCAGCGCTGGAAATTGCTGTATCAGTTCCGGTGCCCATTGCCATCGATAAATCTGAGGCGGTTAATGCAGCGGCATCATTGATTCCGTCACCAATCATCAGAACGCATCTACCCTCTGACTTCAACTTTTCGACAATTTGCAGCTTAGTCTCGGGCAGCGCAGCAGAAACAACATGAGCTGCGTCAATTCCTACGGCCATGGCTACTCCTGCAGCAACTTCGGCGCTATCTCCAGTTACTAGCCATGGAGTAATTCCTAAATTTGTAAGTGCATTGATCGTCTGTGCGGCATCTTCTTTTAGTTGATCTCCGACTGAGAAAACAGCTAGTGCAACACCGTCCCATGCCAGAACTGAAACAGTGAGTCCCACTTCTTGGGCATGTGCAATTGCAAGTTTTAACTCTGCATGAAATTCAGTACAACTGTGCGCAACTGCTGCAGGTGAACCAATAAGGACCACTGGAGATTGTGTTCCAAGGTTTACTCGGCCCGCAGCTCCAGATCCTGGAGTCACTGCATAATCTGAGACGTCGAAGTTCTTAGCTCCTTCACCAAGTGAGTAACGAGTAATGGCAAGTGCCACTGGATGTGAGTTTTGGCTTTCTATCGCCAGTGCAGAGGAAAGAATCATCTCTTTACTAATTAATGGTGCAAATGTTGAACCTAGAACTGTGCCTGCAGCCAGTGAAACCGTGGCTTCTTGTACTTTCATGTGGCCGTAAGTCAGTGTGCCAGTCTTATCAAAAACGACGGTATCAACCGTGCGCGCTACTTCTAGTACACGTGGCTCACGTAAAACAATTCCACGTTGGGCACCTCGCCCTGATGCAACAAGGAGGGCGACTGGAGTAGCAAGTCCAAGTGCACATGGACATGCAATTACTAGAACTGTAATTGCAATAGAAATTGATCGGGTAAGTGTGTGACCTGAGTAGTACCAACCCGCGAAAGTTCCAATTGAAATAAGCGTAACTATCGGAACAAATATCGCACTAATGCGATCAGCTAAGCGCTGAATAGGTGCCTTTGTACCTTGAGCGCTAATAACCATGGCTGTTATGCGAGCTAGCTCGGTATCTTTACCGATCCGAGTTGCACGCACAATAAGGCGCCCATTGTGATTCAGTGATGCACCAACTACTTGTGAGCCAGGACGAACATCTACCGGCTTAGACTCCCCCGTTAACATCGAGTTATCAACGGCGCTCTCACCTTTTATTACGATGCCATCAGTAGCGATTCGATCACCAGGACGGACTTCAAACTCATCACCAATGTGTAGTTGCTCAATCGGAACAATCAGTGGAAACCCACCGCGAACTATTGTTACTTCTTTACTTCCAAGTGCCAGCAGTGATGACAGTGCTTCACCCGCTGCAGATTTTGCGCGTGTCTCTAAGTAACGTCCAAGGATGACAAAGAAAATTACTCCCGCAGCTACTTCGGTATAGACATCTCCGGCACCAGTTGAGTTGGCATAAATTGACCAGGTAAAGGCCGCCATCGACCCCATTGAAATTAAATTATCCATTGTTGGATGTTTTAAATTACGTAGAGCTGCGCGATGAATTGGCCAGGCAATAATTAAGACAACTGGTGCGCTCAAAGCAATTACTAACCATGAAGTAGCCGAATAAAGTGGTCTGGCAATAGAAAACGAATCTAAGCGATCAATAATCCACATGTCGATGTAGTGATGCCAGCTCATGACCATTGAAATTGCAACTGCAGGTGCGGCAAAGATAAAAGCGAAGAACAATGCTTTAGCAGATTTCTTACTATGCAGAGTCACGGCTTGGCCATCAGCTAAAAGTGAGGCCTTATAACCGGCTTTTTCAACGACCTTTACTAACTCCTTCACGTCAATATCGGCAGGTGCCAAAATGTGTGCGGTCTCGGTCGCGAAGTTAATTGTTGCACTTACGCCATCAACGGCATTTAAAGCCTTTTCAACGGTATTAACGCAAGAAGAGCAGGTCATTCCTTCGATAGAAAGTGTCGTTGGTTCTAATACGGTACTCATGGATTTAATCCCTTAATAACGAAGCTACTGAGTGCGGCATTTGTCGATACACCACTACCGCCAAATGGTCCGGCAACGCCAGATGTGTTTGTAAAGACCCCTCCTGCTTCACGCACAATAATATCCAAGGCGGCCATATCCCAAATCGCAAGGGATGGTTCAATTGCAACATCAACTGCGCCTTCGGCTACCAACATGTGTGACCAAAAATCACCCATTCCGCGCGTGCGCCAAGCACTATCTAGCATCTCTTGAAAAGGTTTTAGTCTGTCACCAAAGCCAACAAAATCTGAGTAAGCAATTGATGCGTCACTCATGGATGCAACTTGGGAAACAGAAATTTTCCTGGTTGCTCCATTGAAAGTTACAAATGCACCTTGGCAGCATGAGGCGAACCAGCGACGTGAGAGTGCTGGTGAACTTGCAATACCAACTACAACTTCTTGACTACCATCATCATGAACTTCTACGAGTGCAATTAAGCATGCCCACGTTGGAACTCCGCGCATAAAATTCTTAGTTCCATCGATTGGATCAATTACCCAATAACGTCGCGCACCTTTTAAATCTGTTCCAAACTCTTCACCTAACAAACCATCATCTGGGCGGTGTTTTGATAACGCTTCACGAATTGCAGTCTCAACTGCGCGATCAGCATCTGTTACTGGAGTGTTATCTGGCTTAGTCGTAATCACTAAATCAAGAGATTGATACCTATCTAAAGCAATTTCATCGGCGATATCGGCAAGCAGATGTGCCAGAGCCAAATCCTCTGCATAATCATTGGTACTCATAAGGCTTTAATCCTATTCCTCAATCGCACTCACAGCTTGATCTTTCACTGCTAATAGTGAACGCAGGCTAGCCAAACGGGCGCTGCGTTCTGGATTACTTACGCCACCAGGTGCCGCCCAGGCATCTAGGGAACAAGAGCTCTCAGAGTGTGAGCAGTTAGACAAGCAGTTGGCGGCGACTTCAGATAAATCAGTGAATGCATCGACGATTCGCTTAGTGTCAATGTGCGATAAACCAAATGCACGAATGCCTGGTGTATCAATAATCCAGCCATCACTCGTTGCAAGTGGCAGCGCAATAGCACTTGATGATGTGTGTCGGCCACGGCCTGTTGCACTATTGACATCGCCGGTTAAGCGATCTGCTTCAGGTACGAGTGCATTAATCAGCGTTGACTTACCAACACCAGAGTGACCCACAAGGACTGAGATTTTTCCCTCAAGCATCGCATGAAGCGCAATTAAATCGCTCTCACGATGTGATCCTTTAATCGCAGTATGAAGAATTTCAACATCTAACTTGGAATACTCCGCCAAGAACGCTGGAACTGGACCTAAATCAGTTTTAGTAACCACCAAAATTGGGGCAATGCCTTCAGTAAATGCTGATACAAGGAAACGATCGATAAGACCTCGACGCGGTTCAGGGTTAGTGGCAGAAACAACGATGACGAGTTGATCAATATTGGCAACAATTGTGCGTTCAACTTGTGCGGCGTCGTCAACGGTTCTACTCAAAGAGTTCCGTCGATCTTGCACCTGAACAATACGTGCAAGGGATCCCTCGCTTCCGCTTACATCTCCAACTAAAGAGACAGAATCACCAACTACAACAGATTTGGGACCAAGTTCGCGTGCACGCATTGCAGTAATCACTATGCCACTATCGGTGATACATGTTTGACGTCCACGATCTACGGTTGTAACTAATGCATTAATTGCATCATTGTGACTTGGGCGATCTTTACTGCGTGGTCGTGTACTTCGGGATGGTCGAATCCGTGCATCGGATTCATCGTATTCGCGAGGACTCATACGCAGCTCTTAATCAAGTAAAGAGCTCCATAAACCTGGAAAATCTGGCAGAGTTTTGCGAGTAGTTGCAATGTTTTCAACCTCTATACCTGGCACTACTAAACCAATAACTGCACCAGCAGTTGCTAAGCGATGATCGTCATAGGTGTGAAAAACACCGCCATGTAATGGGGCTGGATTTATCTCAAGCGAGCTCTGATGCTCTATGACGTGACCGCCAAGTGAGTTAATTTCACGTGTGAGAGCGGCGAGGCGATCGGTCTCATGTAATCGCAAGTGGCCAATCCCACGCAAATGTGAAGGCGAATCAGCAAGGGCGGCCAAGGCAGCAATCGATGGAGTTAGCTCGCCAACATCATGCAAGTCGATATCAATTCCATGAATTCTTCCGGTTCCATTAAGAGTTAAGCCTCGATCGCTCATCGAAACATGTGCTCCCATAGAAGTTAAAATTGAACGCAGCTGATCACCGGGTTGTGTTGTTTGTGTAGGCCAATCTGCAATCGTCACACTTCCACCGCAAACCATAGCCATTGATAAGAATGGTGCAGCATTTGAAAGATCGGGTTCAATCATTAATTCACGTCCATGTAAAGCTCCTGGCTTTACGCTCCAGCTTTGTGCATCCTGATTAACTTCCACATCTGCACCAAAATCTCGCAGCATTACAACTGTCATATCGATATGTGGCATTGAAGGAAGCGCACCACCTTTATGGGTAACAACAACACCATTTTCAAAACTTGGTGCAACCAATAAAAGTGCTGATAAAAATTGACTCGATGCACTTGCATCGATTGTGAGTGCGCCACCAGGGATTTTTCCTTTTCCATGTACAACCATGGGCAAGCTGTATCGACCATCATGCGCAATTGATACACCAAGCTCTTCCAGCGCCTTGATTACAGGTCCTAGCGGCCGCTCATACGATCGTGGATCTCCATCAAATGCAATGTCTCCTTCAGCCAGTGCGGCTAGCGGTGGCAAGAAGCGCATGACGGTTCCTGCATTTCCAACATCTATTGTGGCTGGCCCGCGCATAACACCTGGAGTAATTGTTAATTGGTACTCGCTGTCCCCATCAACGCGTGCATCACTTTCATTAATTCCAATTCCTAAAGCCTGTAATCCCTTAACCATCAACTCACTATCGCGTGAAACAAGGGGACGACGCAGTATGGATTGGGAGTCAGCCTGGGCTGCCAAAATGAGTGCACGATTAGTCACCGATTTTGATCCAGGAATAACGACAGAGATATCTACTGGAAGCGCACCACGAAAGATTGCCGGCCAGAGGTCGTCGTTTTTACTCATTGCCTAAGTCTATCCTTAACGCATGTGTGGTCGTTATGCGCAATCGGCGGATATGCGCGAACTCATGGAGCAGTTTGAGGTGACCGGCGCTTCTCCATCCCAATCACTGCCAGCAAATTGGAATATTGCGCCGACTAATCCTATTTACATCGTTCGTGCGGATCAGAGCGATACCAGCAAAACTGAGCTAGCTACGCTTTCATGGGGGCTCGTTGGTCCATGGCTAACAAATATCCAAGAAGCGAAAGCGTCGCAATCTAGAGCTATAAATGCGCGGAGCGAATCCATACATGAAAAACCAACTTTTCGATCTGCATTTAAATCTACTCGCTGTTTAATTCCAGCCGAGGGATATTACGAATGGGCAACCGCGTTAGGAAAATTCGCACCTAAGCAACCCTTTTATATCCATGCAAAGGATGGAAAACAGTTGCCGATTGCTGGAATTTGGAGCAGTTGGCGGGCACCAAGTGGCGAGGTAATACATAGCGCATCAATAATTACGCAAGAGGCTCAGGCAGAGTTAGCTGACATTCATAGTCGAATGCCGGTGTTTATGCCCCGTGAACGATGGTCGCAATGGCTGGACCCAGAAAATAAAGAGATAGAGCAGATAAAATCCTTAATGAGAGTTGACTCACCAACTTCATTTCTTGAGGCCTATCCGGTTTCTAGGGCAGTAAATTCAGTTGCGAATCATGGAAAAAAGCTCACCGATGAAATTGTGTTAGGCGTGCCAGAAACCCTCTTTTAGCGATAACCTTTTGCCGATATGACATCGACAGAGTTGGTCAAGGAAAGCGCGGCAGATCGTGCCGTTCGCTTTGAACGCGATGCCCTTGTTTTTACTAATCAACTGTATGCAGCGGCATTGAGGTACACAAAGAATCCTCATGATGCAAAAGATTTGGTTCAAGATACATATTTAAAGGCCTTTGCCTCATTTCATCAATTTGAACCTGGTACAAATCTAAAGGCCTGGCTCTATCGTGTTTTGACAACAACTTTTATCAATACGTATCGCAAGGATCAACGACGTCCACAAATATCTGGTGGCGAGATTGAAGATTGGCAGTTAGCAGACGCAGCTTCGCACACGAGTAATTTAGGAAAATCCGCTGAGGTTGAAGCGTTAGAGAACTTGCCTGATAGCGACATTAAGCGTGCCTTACTTGATATTCCAGAAGAGTTTCGTATTGCCGTCTATCTAGCCGATGTAGAAGGTTTTTCATATAAAGAGATCGCCGAGATTGTTGGAGTACCAGCTGGAACCGTAATGTCACGGCTACATCGGGGAAGAAAACAGTTGCGCGAGCGGTTAACAGAGTATGCAAAAGAACTTGGGTACTCAGTCAAGCCCGCCAAGAATTCAAAGGAGGAGGCTCCATGAGCGCCTACCAATTAGGATCATGTAATCAAATCCTGAACTCATTTGTACTTTTGCTTGAAGGAAATATTGATGCTCCTTCAATTGGTGTTATAGATGTGCACTTGGCTGGCTGCCCTAACTGCAGCGCTGAACTAGCTCATGAACGCCTAATGCACTCTTTATTACAAGATGTATTAAGGCGCACATGTAATGAAACTGCGCCTGAGGATCTCCATGATTCGATTTATCAGCAGATTCACGCACAATCAACTGGGGCTTTTACGACTGAGGTCATCACTGAAATCACTATGACTGAGATTTCAATTGAAATTGATGAGTTTGGCAATATCGAACACCGTGAAGTCACCATTGAACACACTGAAGAAATTCGTTATTTAGAAGATAATTCAGAGAACGATAAGGCCTAGAACATGTTTCAAGTTGAAGATATTGTGGGGGCTGTAGGTTTTTCAGTTATGACCGTTCGCCCAGGAGACACATCGGTAGCTATGGGTGTTGGTGACTTGCCGATTGTTGATCAATCTCAACTTCTAAATTTAATGGAGCATGCCGCCGTTATTTCTTTGGATGAGTATCTAGAGCCGGGTGAAACTACGATTTCGATTAGTACCGAATTGATCTCACTAAGCCCTGCATCTATTGGCGCCGAACTTCGTGCAACATCGCGCTGCATTGAATTTGAAAATAGAGAGTTGACTTTCGAGTGTGAAATTTATGAAGGTGAGCGACAAGTTGCCGCTGCAATGATCAAAAGAGCGACGGTCGAGCGAGTATCTTTCCTCGCACGAACCGCCGCTCAATCGCTAATCTCTTAATTAACGCTTTACTTTTAATTCTTTACCTGCAGCTACCTTACTTAATGGTTAAGCCTTCTTAGTTGCCCAGAAAATTTCTGCAATCTCATCAATCTTTGCAATTAATGAGTTTGCCACTGCAACATCTTGAGTTCCCTTAGTACCTGCAGCACCAGCGAGCTTTGTCGCCTCATTAAAGAGTGAGTGCAACTGTGGGTAAGCCTCGAAGTGTGGAGCCTTGAAATAATCAGTCCAGAGAACCCAAAGGTGCTCTTTTACTTGATGTGAGCGCTCTTCTTTGATTGCTACTGAACGTGAGCGGAAATCAGCGTCGGTATTTGCTGCATATTTTTCCATGCAGGCTTTTACCGATAGAGCTTCAATCTTGGCTTGGGCTGGATCGTAAACACCACATGGAAGATCGCAGTGGGCGTAAACAGTTGTCTTTGGTGTAAACATGGTCAACTCTCCTTTACATATATTCGCGTGAAACTTCTACTGGTGCCAGACTACCGTTCGTGAGCAAATTTGGCACAGTCGTGGTCTCGGGCAACTCGATGGCCCCTACGTATAACGATGGTGATTGGCTCTTAGTTTTATGGATATCTGAGGCACCCGATCGAGCCCCCTTAGGCAGCATCGCCGTTATTGAACGTGAAGATCGCCCAGGTATTTTTCTTGTTAAGCGAATCCAAAAAGCGCATGCAGGAAATTACTGGGTAGAAGGAGATAACAGTGAGAGTACGGATTCCCGATCGTGGGGATGGATCCCACCTAGCGAAATCGTAGGACGTGTACTTTTTAGATATCGTAAAAACAAGCTGTAATTAGCGAGTAAAAGCTTCAAGCATTAATGCTTTTTGTTCATCTTCATGTAAATGGTGATTACCAGTTGCAGGAGATGCAGTTGCCCGGCGTGATACACGACGCAAAATGCGAGACCCAAATCCATGTCCACCATGTTGTTCAGATGTGCGCAGAGCAATATGTGACCAAGGACCTTGGTTAGCTGGCTCATCTTGAACCCACAATAAATTCGCCTCAGGATGCTTATTTGCTTCAGCTACCATTTCATTAATTGGAAGTGGGTACAAAAGTTCTACACGCACAATTGCAGTAGAAGTTTCACCAAGTTTTGTTCGCTCTGCCACAAGATCGTGATAAACCTTGCCTGAACAGAAGATAACGCGCGATGCATTTTTAACTGTCTCATCACTGATGACAGGTTGGAAATGACCACTTGTGAAATCGTAGATAGCCGATGCTGCAGCGCGCAGTCGAAGCATTGACTTTGGTGTAAATATAATTAATGGTCGGCGAGCTGGATTCTTTGCATGCCAGCGTAATAAGTGGAAGTACGACGCTGGATTAGACGGTTGTGCGACGGTCATATTCTGCTCAGCACATAGCTGTAAATAACGCTCGATACGTGCAGAAGAGTGGTCTGGTCCTTGTCCTTCATAACCGTGTGGCAGAAGTAAGACTAGGGATGAACGCTCGCCCCATTTTTGAAGTGCAGAGGAAATAAACTCATCAATAATTGTTTGTGCTCCGTTGGCAAAGTCTCCAAACTGACCCTCCCACAGAACTAGTGCGTCCTCGCGCTCAACGCTGTAGCCATATTCAAAGCCCATAGCTGCGTATTCGCTGAGCAATGAGTCGATAACAAAGAAGTGGTTTTCATCTTGATTAAGGGCACGAAGCGGTGTCCATTCGTTTCCATTTTCCTTATCGATGATGACTGCATGTCGATTACTAAATGTTCCACGTCGCGCATCTTGCCCAGCAAGGCGAATTGAATAGTCTTCTTTCAAAAGTGAACCGAATGCCAACATTTCTCCCGTTGACCAATCAATCGTTGCATCATTTAACGATTCAACGCGCTTAGCTAACTGAGGCAAAAGCTTAGGATGGACACTGAATCCTTCTGGAATTGCTAATTGAGTAGCTGCGATTTCCTGGGCAAGGCTTTCGCTGATTGATGTAATAATTTCATCGGCTTCAGGTGCAACGGGTGCCTTAAAGTTTGGATCAGTTTGAGTCTCTAAGTTATTTACTGCAGCAAAGACTGCTTCCAGTTGAGCTTGGTAGTCGCGTGCGACTTCTTCAGCCTCTTCAACTGTTATATCACCACGGCCGATTAGGGCTTCAGTAAAGAGCGTACGAGTAGAGCGCTTCGCATCAATCATCTTGTACATCAATGGCTGAGTGAAACTTGGCTCATCACCCTCATTGTGTCCACGTCTGCGGTAGCAGACCATGTCGATTACTACATCTTTATGGAAAGTTTGGCGATATTCAAAGGCTAGCCGAGCAATGCGAACACAGGCTTCTGGATCATCACCATTGACGTGGAAAACTGGCGCTTGAATTATCTTGGCAAAGTCAGTCGAATATGTTGACGTGCGAGATGCGATTGGCGACGTCGTGAAGCCAACTTGGTTATTAATAACAATATGAATCGTTCCACCTGTGCGATATCCGGCTAACTGTGAGAGCTGGAGAACTTCAGCATTGACACCTTGACCGGCAAAGGATGCATCTCCGTGAAGCAAAATTGGCATAACAGAGTAAGCGTTTTTAACATTGAGTTTGTCTTGCTTGGCACGCACAATGCCTTCTAGAACTGGATTAACAGCCTCTAAGTGCGATGGATTAGCCGCTAAATAAATCTTCGTTGTGGCACCAGTGATAGATGTAAATACACCTTCAGTACCTAAGTGGTACTTAACATCGCCCGAACCCTGTACCTGGTTTTCGGCGTAATGACCTTGGAACTCTTGAAAAATCTGACCGTATGATTTTCCAGCAACGTTGGCTAGAACATTTAAACGACCACGGTGTGGCATTCCAATACAAACTTCATCTAGGCCACGATCTGCTGCACTTGATAGAACGGCATCCAGCAGTGGAATAACAGATTCTCCGCCTTCGAGTGAGAAACGCTTTTGCCCAACAAACTTTGTCTGCAAGAAAGTCTCAAATGCTTCGGCGCTATTGAGTTTATGTAGTACCCGTAAATGTTCATCGTGTGGGAATTTATCTGGAGTTACTTCAACTCTTTCTTGAATCCACTTGCGCTCGGCTGGATTTTCAATGTACATGTATTCAACGCCAACAGTGCGGCAATATGAATCACGTAAGATTCCAAGAATTTTACGTAATTGCATAAACTTTTGGCCACCAAAGTCTCCAGTGGCAAATTCGCGATCCAGATCCCACAGAGTCAATCCATGTGTAACAACATCTAAATCTGGATGTGAGCGTTGCTTGTATTCAAGTGGATCAATATCTGCCATTAAGTGACCGTGCGTACGGTAGGCGGTAATTAACTGTTGAATTCGAGCTGTCTTATTGATTTGATCATCTTTGCCAAATTCAAAATCCTTAGCCCAACGGATTGGTTCGTATGGAATACGCAGGGCAGCAAAAATCTCATCATAGAAACCTTCCGCGCCAAGCAAATACTCGTTCATTCGCCGCAAGAAATCACCTGACTGGGCGCCTTGGATTACACGGTGATCGTAGGTGCTTGTGAGGGTAACGACTTTGCTAATTGCCATTCGCGCAAGAGTTTCATCGCTGGCTCCATGAAATTCAGCTGGATAATCAAGTGCGCCAACGCCAAGAATGAGGCCCTGTCCCTGCACTAAACGTGGTACCGAGTGAACGGTGCCGATTGTGCCAGGGTTAGTAATAGACATAGTTGTTCCGGCAAAATCTTCAACTGTTAAAGCACCGCTGCGAGCCTTTTTGATAACAGCTTCATATGCGCCCCAAAACTGTGCAAAATCTAAATCTTCACAGCCTTTTACTGATGGAACTAATAATTGTCGTGAACCATCGGCTTTAGTTATATCAATAGCAATTCCTAAGTTGATGTGTTCCGGATGACCAACTGCTGGCTTTCCATCAATATCACCAAAGAAAGAATTCATCTCTGGCATTGCACGAACTGCTTTTATCATGGCATAAGCGATGATGTGGGTGAAGGAAACTTTTCCACCACGAGCACGTTTCATGTGATTGTTGATGACGATTCGATTATCAATCATCAACTTGGCAGGAACTGCACGTACCGAAGTTGCAGTTGGAACTGAAAGTGACGCTTCCATACTTTGCACAACACGAGCAGCTACACCTCGAATTGGTTCTAGTGAAGATGCACTTGGTGTTACTAAAACTGGAACTGGTTTAACAACTGGATCTGCCGGAGTTGGCTGAGGCGTGGCGGTATCTCTCACAATTGGTTGTTGCGCTGGTGCTACTGGTGCCGCTGGTGCTGCTGGTGCGACAGGTGTAACTACGGCAGCAGGTGCGGGTGGAACAGTGATTGGTTTTTGTTGTTGCGCCTTTGGAACTGGTGGCAAGCCTTTTGACACTGGCGCAGTAGATGCCGCTGAGCTAGTCGTGCCTGATTGCGCAGGTGCAGAACCTGGTTTGTTAGTTTTAAAATACTCAACCCATGCAGGATCGACAGAAGTTGGGTCTGCTAAATAATGCTCGTACATCTCATCGACGAGCCAATCATTTGCTCCAAAATCCTGTGCCGACACTGGCAAACTCCTTCTTGACCTGGATTACGCCTAAGCCTATCGGCTGTTCAGCGTGCTCTGAAATCAAATGTGGCCGTCACGGCGCGAGATAGGCCACAATTTCCTGGCTGTGGGACGCAAAAGTTAAAGCCGGCTACTCAGGAATGGCTCGAAGGGCTGCTGCCAAGGTAGCTGCGGCAAGTGCTGCCAGAGGGATAGCCACCAACCAAAGCCCAGCTTGAATTTGGTAGGAGACAACTCCCAATGCAATCAGATTGGCAAGCACGGCAGGTGATCGTCCAAAATATTTTCCTCTGCGATATCCCACTGCGGATGCTGCTAATCCACCGCTGCCAAGTACAACAAAGAGCAAGACACCTAGAAGTGGTTTAAATTCGAAGGTATCGGCGGTAACAGTTAACTCGATCAACCAGATTCCTAATGCTCCAATTACTGCAGCTTCAACAAAGAGTAGGGATGCCACTACGGCGCGTGCCTTAGCTGCCTTGGCAGAATCCTTAGTCATGGAGGACAGATTAACCCATCGCATCGACCATAGCCCGCTATTTTCTCATGATGGCATCCATGATTCGCAAACCCATCTTGCTGCCGCCTCATTTTTTTACGAACAGTTACGCCGTGAAATCGCTTTATCACAGCGCTCAAGTATCCATTTCAGCGTTATAAAAATTATTTTTTCTCGATTGTCCGAAAATGGAATAAGACCAGAGATTGGCGCCGAAGACATTTTGCACTTTTCATACGAACTTCAAACTTTAACTCGAAGCGAAGACTGTATAGGCCGCTTAGGTATAAATGAGTGCGTCATTCTGATCAGTGATGGGCACAGTGCAGCCGAACGACTCATTACTCGACTCCTACATGCGCAATCACTATCGGTTAATAAAACCCTTCAAATCTCAATATCTATGGTGACATCAGTGTCAGGGGAAAGCGGTCTTGCGCTGATGAACCGCCTAGATCGTGAACCTTTATCCACGCATTAGTAAGCTCAACAGTAAGCACGTGAGCACCCGACCTAGATTTCCCTCATGGACCTAGACATAGATATAACTTTCGGTGCAATTGCAGATTTCATGAAAGATCCAACGATTGAAGAGATCTGGATCAACTCCCCTGAGCGCATATTTATTGCGCGTTCAGGGCGCAGTGAGCTAACAAATCTCTTGTTAACTAGCGATGAAGTGCGAAATATCGTAGAGCGCGCACTGATGTGGAGCGGTAGGCGCATAGATCTTTCGCATCCATTTGTTGATGCCCGCCTGCCCGATGGATCACGACTACATGTGGCAATTCCCGAAATCACCGCTACACATTGGGCGGTCAATATTCGCAAGCATTTAATGGGCAATTTAGGCATTGATGATCTAGTTAATAGAAATGTTATGACGCCATTTATTGCCACAGCGCTTAAGAACTCCGTTCGTGCGGGTCTAAATATCTTAGTCAGTGGTGGAACTCAGGCCGGTAAAACCACCGTGCTTAACGCTTTGGCTGGAGCAATTCCTCGCACTGAACGCGTAGTCACTATCGAAGAAGTATTTGAACTAAGTCCACAACTACCTGATGTCGTTGCACTTCAAACTCGCAGTGCAAACTTGCAAGGCGATGGAGAAATTCCACTTCGCCGGCTAATCAAAGAATCCTTACGTATGCGCCCTTCTCGAATAATTGTCGGTGAAGTGCGTGAGGCCGAAGCACTTGATCTTCTTATCGCCCTTAACTCTGGACTACCAGGTATGGGAACCTTGCATGCAAACTCTCCACGAGATGCAATTATCAAACTTCAAACTCTGCCTCTTTTAGCGGGAGAAAATATTTCGCACAAGTTCATCGCTCCAACCGTTGCATCGGCCTTTGATTTAATTGTCCATGTCTCACTTGATCACACAGGTATGCGCCGCATTAATGAGATTGCAGCATTAACCGGACGCTATGAAAATGATCGTGCAGAGATCGAAACTCTATGGACTTGGAATGGAAAAGATTACGATCGTGGAATCGGCACACTTCCCCATGCCGATAAATTTGCTCTCATTGGCGCTCCGTTAGCCTCCTGGTGGCGCTAGTGAAGATCAAGATTCGCTCAGCAGTTTATTCATCTATCGCCGTAGCACTGATATTTCTCTTCACGGGCTCCCTTTCTATTTCGTGCGCTTTTGGGGTATTGGTCGCTGGAATCTCATTTGTAGCCCTTTCTGGAAAGAATCAGCGAAGTGAATCCGCACTCATCGCTGCATGGCCCGAAGTCATCGACCACGTAATGTCAGGTATTCAATCCGGTCTATCTCTTACTGAATCGTTAGCGGGTTTAGCTACTAGAGGACCTGAAATTCTGCGTCCAGCATTTCTAGATTTTCGTACTTCGCTTTACCGCCACGGTGATTTAACTGAAGCCATACAAGAGCTCAAAGCCTTATTTCACCATCACGGCAGCGACCAGATTTTTGAAGCACTACTTATCTCAAAAGCTTTAGGTGGAAGTGAACTTTTATCAATTTTACGAACTTTAGGTGACTTCTTACGCCAAGATCTTGCTCTTCGCCGTGAAATTGAAGTTAAACATGGATGGATAAAGAACTCCGCGCACTTATCTGCAGTGACACCCTGGATACTTCTACTGCTGCTTTCAACTCAGCCAAGTACGGTTGCGGCATTTTCAACTGCCACTGGTGGTGGGATATTGATTGCAGGTTTAGTAATGACTGCAATTGCATATATGTGGATGAATCGCTTAGGCCATCTACCTCAAACTCCACGCGTATTTACTGGTTTGAAAGTAGGTAAGTCCTAATGTTTACTATCGTCTTTGTTTCAATGCTATTTGCAGTTCCAGGGGGCTTACTTTTCGTACTTGATCCGAACATCGATCCAATCAAAATACTCGAACGACGTGCCAAAACCACTGCAGCCCAGTCCCGTGATAAGAGTGGCATACATTCTCGCTTAGTGGAGCTCGGCAGAAGTAGCGAGCTAGATTATGAAAACTTTCGGATTCGCCAAATTGGATTCTGTGCAGCAAGTGCCTCACTTGTGCTTGTTTTTCTTATTGTTTCTCATCGCTCATCAGTAACTGCACTTTTACTAGCTGGCATGATCGCTGCAGCTGTATTCGTATTAATAGATAGAGAGCTATCCAGTCAGATTAAGAAACGCCGGCAAATGATCGAGGCGGAATTTCCTGCCATTATCGAAATGCTCACGTTGGCAATCGCCGCGGGTGAAACCCCTATGAGCGCAATGCTGCGTATTGCGGAATCAGCCGATGGCGCATTAGCGCAAGAGTTCGCTGTCGTTATATCTGCTGTGCGAAACGGCGAACCACTTCACATAAGCCTTGATGCAATGGGCCGCCGCGTTAAGTCGGTAATGATCCGCAGATTTATCGATGCAATTGTGACGGCAACTCTGCGCGGTGCACCTCTGATCGAAGTTCTATCTCGGCATGCAGTCGAAGCCCGCGCAAATCAACGAAATATAGTGATGGCCGCTGCAGGTAAGGCTGAAATCTCAATGATGATTCCAGTCGTCTTCCTTATCCTGCCAATCTCAATCCTCTTTGCACTGTGGCCATCGCTAACGAATTTAAATCTATTTGCGAATTAGATAAATTCCTCTTTCTCGCATCTTGTTGGGGGGGGTTGGGTCCGAAGACATTCTCCTCATTTGTTTGATTGCCTTACAAATAGACGTTCTCCTACCCAACCCATCACTACTCTATCGTTCACTTAATCAGGAAAAAGTTATCCTGGTCCTTATAGTCGCTTATAGGGCTACGAATGATCAGCTTTAAATTGCTGAGATTTGTTGTTTTAAGTACGGTGAACGAAACTGTTGCTTCACCTTTTCCGTTCTTGATTAATTCCATTGAACTAGGACTCTTCAAACCAGAGGCGGTACTTTTTTCTGCTAATTCGCCATTTGGTAAAACTAAATAGAAATACAAGTCGCTACTAGAAGCACGTGTGATGTTTGATAGATTTGTTACTTCGATATTTATTGTTAACCAATAATTTTTACTTTTTGGATCAACTATTCCATTAAAATTACCATCAGTTGTGCACCCATCGTTGTAATAATTGGCCGCACACACCAAAACATCATTAGGGTAATTGACAGATTTAACGACATAAATAAAGCTATTAAGACTTCTCTGTTCTCCTAATTTTACAGGGTTTGAAAGTGATGCCTTCTCGCCTTCCTTAATAGCTGTATCTGAAGAATATGTAGATGCAGGAATTACTGTGATTTCTCCTTTTTCGCCAGCCGGCCCCTGTGGGCCCAAGTCGCCTTTCAAGCCTTGTGGGCCCAAGTCGCCTGATAAACCTGTGTCACCTTTAATTCCGGCTGGACCAGTTGCTCCGGCTGGACCAGTTGCTCCGGCTGGACCAGTTGCGCCTGCTGGGCCAGTTGCGCCTGCTGGACCAGTTGCTCCTGCTGGACCGGTTGCTCCCATTTCTAAAGCTTTTGTTCCACTTGGACAACTGAGAGTTCCGGGAAACGTTAATGCTTTTGTTTTTGTGTTGTAACAAAGCAGATATCCACCAGCGGCAGTATTGTTAACGGAGACCGAATACGCAGCAGTTCCACATAATAAGGAACCTGCAAGAAATCCAATCACGAATCTAGCTCGGCCATGTCCAAAAAAATCTCTCAGATTTTTAATCACCCTCGAAAAGTATCTTGAATCGGCAGTAATCTCAATGGCTCCAGACGTCTGACATGAACGTATGTCCCCTCAATTCTGAAACCAAGTTCGATTCACGTCAATGAATTGATGGCAATTTGGCCTAAGCCGCACTTTCTTCACGCACTGATTCGCTAGAAGCAGGAGAAATAACCTCTAGTTGCGGAGGTAGCTGTTGAACCGGCGCACTCACCGAGCGTGCAGCAACTTCTACTGCCGTAGGTCGGCCAGCTTTGCGCTTGCGAGCAATAATGCGACCATCTTCAAATAGTTCGCCTCCCCACACACCTGCAGGCTCTTGACGCGATAACGCACCCTCTAAACATTGTGTGCGCACGGGGCATCCACCACAGAGTGATTTCGCTTCGGCAACTGCCAACTCATCATCAGAGAAGTACATGTCAGGATCTGCAGTGTGGCAGGGCAAATTAAATGATGACCCATCGCTGTAGGTGCCAGTAACGGCATCCAAACCGATCTTCTCATCTGCCCAGCCTGGTACTAGTAGTTCGCTGAAGAGAACGCTCATCGTCCTCACCTCTTCTCTTTTGTTGGCTAACACTTTCGGTGTTAGGTACTGCTCCGGTTGTTCCTAGTTAGTAGTTAGTTTTTTCGGGTAATGAAAAAGGGCCCGAATCCTTTGTGGATTCGAGGCCCTTGGCTTCTAGTTCTTATTCGATGTTATCGAGTAGAACCCCAAGTGGCC
>CAFABF010000009.1_pt1 | contig 27226 bp, 23 predicted proteins | sample 7267811 | NCBI WGS metagenome assembly CAFABF01 (sample SAMEA6814005, study PRJEB35770) | freshwater metagenome | biome: Freshwater; feature: Freshwater reservoir; material: water | place: Czech Republic | collected 2017-08-18 | depth 30m m
ACACCTTTGCCTAAGTAACGACTTCCGCCATCGCGAAGTTCGGCAGCTTCAAATGCGCCAGTAGATGCACCACTTGGAACTGCAGCACGTGCTTGAGTGCCATCTTCTAACGCAATCTCAACTTCAACCGTTGGATTTCCACGGGAGTCGAGAATCTCACGGGCTCCGAGAGCTTCGATTATTGCCATAGCGTTTCTCCTTCGTCACTTAAATCTTTGTGCCGGGTGAGACCTCAACGCTGAAATCACACAAACTTTGATGACCCAATCCTACCGTGCCTCGATGCCAGCGATCTGTTCGCTCACGAGCATCGCCTGTTTACGCAGTGCAGCTTCGGCATCGATTCCATTGGTGTGCGCCCAAGCAATGACGGCAAGAAGTGCCTGCCCCACGGCGCTCTCATCGGCAACTCCATCCATGCTGTGGGGAATTTCCAGCTCAACATTGTGGGTTTGCGCGCGATATAAAAGCTTTTCAAGTAAAGGCAGCGCAGGCTGTGACATTGCAATGCCATCGAGGGCCGACGTACGCCCTTTTTCAGCGCGCTTGATTGCTTCCCAATTTTTTAGAACATCCTCGGCGCTATCAACTTCTAAACCCTCAAATACATGCGGGTGGCGGCGAATTAATTTGTCGGCGATAGTTTTGGCAACATCTTCGATCGTGAATGGATCCACGGCGTCATCTTGAGCAATGCGGGCATGGAAATAAACCTGCAGCAATACATCCCCAAGTTCTTCGCGCATATCTGTTCGGTTGCCGCTTTGAACGGCATCAACAAATTCGTATGACTCTTCCAGTAAGTATTTAAGAAGTGACTCATGCGTTTGTTCGGCATCCCATGGACAACCACCAGGAGAACGAAGCCGGTCCATGACTTCAACTAAGCGCTGAAGTTGTGAACCCTGCATAGAAGTGAACTACTTAGTGGCAGGTGTAACTGCAGAGCTTGCAGGATCAGTTGCAATAATATCTGCAACAGTTGCATCCCACTTGCCATAACGTGGATTAACAGTGACACCAAGTTTAGTGGCCTTATCTACAACAAGTTTTTGAACTGCAGCACCGATATCGGCTTCTGCAATTCCACCTGCGGTAAGGGCTTTACTAATTTTGTCTGACAATGAAATCGCCTCAATATAAATATCTAAATTCTCAGCCGCGATTCCTGCTCCTACCAGAGCGTTAGGAAGAGCAGTGGCTCCACCAACTTGGTCGGTGATGCTGGCGCGACGGGTATCAATCTCGGCTTTAGTAACAGTAATCTTTAAATCTTTGGCAGTTGCTTGAAGCAATGCAGTTAGTAGAAAGAAGCGAAGTTGACCACGAGTAAGTGCTTCGCCGGTCTCAAGTTGCATCTGAGATGTATCAACTCCAACTCGTGCAGCCAGAATTGAATCAACGCTAGCTTGAACCTTGGCTTGCGTAATCTTTACATCTCCTACGGTTGCTGCGGCTCCTACTTGGGAACAGCCAGAGATTAAAAGGGCACTTGCTACAGCGGCTATGGCCAGAATCTTCTTCACTATGAACTCACTTTCGGTGCTTCGCTCAGTTGGTTGACTGCCTCTACGACCCAGGCCAGAAGAGAAGTATCCACTATTAATGGCGCACTCTCGGACGGATTCCAGGCATTGCCCGCCTTTAAAGCCACTAATACCGTGCGAGTGGCCGATTTATAGAGCGAACCTGGATACAGACGTGACAGACGCATCTGCTTGGACTCGGGCAAGGTTAAGGGGGCTAATCGCAGGAACTTACCTTGAATCACGACCTCAGTTAAAGCGGCCGCCTTTGCCAGCGCGCGCAGAGATGCAACGCCTAACAACGCCTGTGCCTCTTCTGGAAGTTCACCAAAGCGATCAAGAAGTTCTGCAGCAATCGACTCGACATCGGCGGGATTCTTCACATCGGCTAAACGCCGGTATAGATCTAAACGCAAACGTTCACCCGGCACATACTCGGTAGATAAATGAGCATTAATTGGTAACTCAACTTTGCAATCACTAATTTTTTCTTGAGTTTCGATAATGCCTGCTTTGTAATCGTTAACAGCCTCACCAACCATGCGCATATATAAATCAAAGCCGACATCGGCGATGTGGCCAGATTGTTCGCCACCCAATAAATTCCCCGCTCCACGAATCTCTAAATCCTTTAGTGCAACTCGCATACCCGAACCTAAATCAGTATTAGCTGCAATTGTGGTTAAGCGCTCATGTGCAATTTCAGATAGTGGTTGATCTGATGGATAGAGAAAATATGCATACGCGCGTTCACGGCCGCGTCCGACTCGACCGCGAAGTTGATGTAGTTGAGATAAACCAAAACGATCTGCACGTTCAACGATGAGTGTATTTGCATTTTGAATATCTAAACCACTTTCAACAATCGTTGTACTCACTAAGACATCAAAGTCACGATTCCAAAAACCCAAAATTACATCCTCGAGTGCGCCTTCACTCATCTGTCCGTGTGCAACTCGAATTCTTGCCTCAGGTACTAACTCTTGAATCCGTGATGCCGCTTGATCGATAGTTTCAACCCGATTATGTAAGTAGAAAATCTGACCATCGCGCAAAAGTTCACGGTGAATTGCCGCAGTTATCTGTCCTTCTTCAGCCGGGCCTACGTAGGTCAAGATCGGATGTCGCTCTTCAGGTGGTGTTGTAATCGTGGACATCTCACGGATACCTGTAACGGCCATCTCTAACGTGCGGGGAATCGGTGTTGCCGACATGGCTAAAACATCCACCGTCGTGCGCATTTTCTTCAACGCCTCTTTTTGTTCTACGCCAAAACGCTGCTCCTCATCGACAATTACCAGCCCTAGATCCTTAAAAACCACATCGCTAGAGAGAATCCGGTGAGTACCAATCACCACATCGACGGTGCCTTTGAGCAAACCATCCAAGGCTTCTTTACTCTCTTTGGCGGAGTTAAAGCGCGAAAGTCCAGCTACTTTTAGCGGAAAGCCCGCATAGCGTTCGGCAAAAGTTTTAGTGTGTTGCTGAACTAGCAATGTTGTCGGAACCAAGACCGCAACTTGCTTGCCATCTTGTACCGCTTTAAAAGCGGCACGAATCGCTATCTCAGTTTTACCGTAGCCAACATCGCCGCAAATAATTCGATCCATCGGATATGGACGCTCCATGTCTCGCTTCACATCATCAATCGTTGATAACTGATCCGGTGTCTCTATGTATGAAAATGAGTCTTCGAGTTCACGTTGCCACGGAGTATCAGGAGAAAAAGCAAAGCCCGGTGAACTTGTGCGTGCTGCGTAGAGACGGATTAACTCACCGGCAATTTGGCGCACTGCTTTACGTGCACGGCTCTTGGCTTTTTGCCACTCACCACTACCTATGCGGTGAACAGTTGGGGCCTCACCTCCAACGTATTTGCTCACTTGTTCTAGCGCATCGGTTGGTACAAAGACTCGATCACCTGGTTGTCCTCGTTTAGCTGATGCGTACTCAATGACTAAATACTCACGGGTGACATCGGCAACCGTACGTTGCAGCAACTCTACATAACGACCAATTCCATGTTGTTCGTGAACTACAAAGTCACCTGCTCGTAGCTCTAACGGATCAATTGCCTGCTTACGTTTAGAAGGTAGTCGATCTCCGTCTTTAACGCTTCCCTTACTGCCAGTTAAATCTCGTTCAGTCATGAAAAAGATTTGATCACTCGTACTCTCAAAACCATGCGCGATTACTGACGTTGTCAGATGGACGCTGCCTTTAGTCGGCTTAGCAATAAGTTTTTCAACTACATGCACTGGCAAATCTGCATTTCGAAATATGCCGGCATAGCGCTCTAACATTCCGTGGCCGTGAGTCGCAAAAACAACCGTAAAGTGGGCATCAATAGCGGAACGTAAGGCATCTATTGTTCGATCAATATCACCGCGCATCGGATCAATTGCGCTGTAATCTAAAAATTCAGTATCGGCTGCTAAGTCACTGCCGAATGGACTTAGGGAACTACTCGCTAATCCGCAACGCGTTAGCTCGCCTTCGAGCTCCACCCACGACATATAAGTCCCAGAACCATCGTGAATAGGTGCAACTGCGCCATGGGCTGCGTTCGACCATGATGCGTTGAGAAACTCTTCATTAGTAGCCAGTAAATCGGCGGCGCGTGATGAAATACGTGTCTGGTCAATGAAAATAACTTGTGTGTTTGCAGGCATGCGCGATAAAAGTGATTCGGTTTCATCGATTAATAATGGAATAAGTGACTCCATGCCTTCAAAGACTATTCCTTCACTAATTTTTTCTAGTAACTCGGCAGCAGCAGGAAGTTCTACCTTTAATGTCAACGCACGCTTTTTTATATCATCGGTCAATAAAAGTTCACGGCAGGGATAAATTTCAATACTTCCGATGACGGGTTCAAAAGTTCGTTGATCAGCAACTTCGAAATAACTCAAATCTTCAATCTCATCGCCAAAGAAGTCAATCCGAATCGGATGCGCACTCAGTGGTAAGAAGAGATCTACAATTCCTCCGCGCACTGCAAACTCTCCACGACGTTCTACTAAATCGGTTCGAGAATAAGCCAGCGCTCCTAGATGTCTTACTAATTCATCGAGGGATTGCTCTTGCCCGATCTCTAACTTCACTAACGGAGATTTAGCTAAGTCACCAATGATTCGATGAATTGCTCCTCGTACTGGAGTCACCACAATTGGGTGCGTCGAGTGAGCTGAATGTAATGTGTACAAGGTTTGAATTCGCTTAGCTACGGTATCGCTGCGGGGGCTCAATCGCTCGTGAGGTAGCGTTTCCCAGGCTGGAAACTCCATAACATTGCCATGTAGCTCACTGAGCTCGTTGACTAAATCTTCAGCACTTCTACTTGAGCTTGTAATAACTAAAATCGGTGCACTGTCGGCGCGTGCAGCGATCAAAAATGGATATAACGGTGATGGCGCTACGATGTGAGATGCCGAAGGCCTGGATGCATTAAGTAAACCGCGCATGCACTGCCCCCAAACGTCTATTGGCCCCAACTCCCAATGGGAGGGGGCTTACAAGGTCTCACTCTAATTTATTTTGTCATGTACCCGCTAACTGAGAGGATTGGCCAATGACAACCCAGCCAGGCGCAGTAGCTGCAGATGATGCCGGCCTACGCAGCGATGTTCGCCGTTTAGGTGATTTGCTGGGTCAAACCTTGGTACGGCAGGAAGGCCCAGAACTTCTGGCCCTTGTTGAAGATGTTCGCAAAGCTGTGCGCGAAGGCGATGGCGTTGAACTTCTAGCATCACTATCAATTGAAGACTCGGTTGAACTTGTTCGTGCATTCAGTACGTACTTTCATTTAGCCAACGTGGCCGAACAAGTTCACCGTGCGCGAGTGCTTGCAGATTCACGCGCAGAAGGTGGATCGTGGCTTACACGTGCCGTGAATAAAATTGAAGCGGCACTTACTGCACAAACGCCTGGCCATGAATTAACACGTGATGAGATTTCTGTATGGATTAATGAGATGTCGGTACGACCTGTTTTTACTGCGCACCCAACCGAAGCTGCTCGTAGATCTGTGCTCAACAAAATGGGACGTGTTGCCGATTTACTAGATAATCCACGCGATCCATCGCAAGGCGATCGTTTAGCCGAGACTATAGATTTATTGTGGCAGACCGATGAGCTTCGCTTGGATAGACCTGAACCTCTTGATGAAGCGATGAACGCCCTGTATTACTTAGATGATTTATTTCGTCAAACGGTTCCCGAAGTGCTTAATGATTTTGCTCGCGAATTAAAGCGTATCGGAATCGATGTTCCCGTTACTGCTCGTCCACTGTCATTTGGCAGTTGGATCGGTGGAGATCGCGATGGAAATCCAAATGTCACAGCCGAAGTAACAACCGATGCGATTGTGCTACAGGTTGCTCACGCAATTAGAGTGACTATTGCTGCCATGGATGCACTTCGCCAACTGCTCTCAGTTTCTACTCGCATCGTCGGTGCAACTCCCGAGCTCACTGCATCAGTTGAGAAAGATCTTGCCAACATCCCTGAGTTTGAAGCGCGCTTCTTGCGTTTAAATGCCGAAGAACCTTACCGACTTAAAGCCACGGCCATCGTGCATCGATTAGCGTTGACACGTAACCGTCACTCCGTTAGCGGTCCGCATGTGGAGCATCGCGATTACAAGGATACGGCTGAGCTATTAGCTGACCTCACGTTGATGCGGGACTCTCTCTTTGAACACAAAGGCGAATTGATTGCTACTGGCTTGTTAGAGCGCACAATACGTACGGTGGCAGCCTTTGGAATTACGCATGCCACGATGGATATACGGGAGCACTCTGATGCTCACCATCACGTTTTGAATCAACTATTAGATATACCCGGCTACATAGAGAAAAGCCATGATGAAAAGTTCGAAATCCTTGCGGCGCTTCTACACAGTGGAAGCAAGTTTGAGATCAGCGCTTTAGATGCGGCCGGTAAGAATACTGTTGATACCTTCGCTGCAATAGCAGATTCAATTGAACGCTTTGGATCTGAGGCGATTGAGACGTATATAGTTTCAATGACAAAAGGTGCCGATGATTTAATTGCTGCCGTCGTACTTGGTGCTCACGTCGGACTTGTAGATCTGGCTAATAAATCAGTGAGTGTGAGCTTTGCGCCGCTGCTTGAGACGGTTGCTGAGCTTCGCTCGGCAGGTGAAATTCTGGAAAAACTCTTAAGTAATCCCACATATCGCACTGTTGTTTCTCTGCGGGGAAATGTGCAGGAAGTTATGTTGGGTTATTCGGATTCTAATAAAGATGCTGGAATCGCAACTAGCCAGTGGGAGATTCACCGCGCGCAACGTTCGCTGCGCGATGTTGCAATGAAGTACGGCGTTAAGCTGCGTTTATTTCATGGTCGTGGTGGTTCGGTAGGTCGAGGCGGCGGACCAACATATGAAGCACTGATCGCTTTGCCGTGGGGCAGTGTAGATGGCCAAATTAAAATGACTGAGCAGGGTGAAGTCATCAGCGACAAATACGCCCTTGCATCTCTTGCGCGAGAAAATGTTGAGCTGACTCTTGCTGCAAGTTTAGAAGCGACAGTTTTAAATCGTGGTCCGCGACAAAGCCCAGAAGCTTTGGCGATGTGGGGCGAGTGCATGCAGTTAGTAAGCGATAGTTCATTTGCGCGGTACCGCAACTTAATTGATCATGAAGATCTACCAGCATATTTCTATGCCTCGACTCCTGTTGAACAACTTGGAAATCTATTTTTAGGTTCACGTCCATCACGTCGCCCTGATGCGAAAGCGGGCTTAGATTCACTGCGCGCGATTCCATGGGTATTTGGCTGGACGCAATCTCGTCAGATTGTGCCTGGTTGGTATGGAGTTGGTACTGGGTTAAAGGCTGCACGCGAAGCTGGAAAATCCGATGTGTTGGCAACGATGCTTAAAGAATGGCACTTCTTTCATACCTTTATTAGCAATGTAGAAATGACGTTGGCTAAGACTGATTTAGTTCTAGCGCGCAGATATGTAAACGCCCTAGTTCCTCAAGAGCTTCATCACTTCTTGGATGATATTCAAGCTGAATTTGATTTAACTGTTGCTGAGATTCTTCTACTCACCAAGAAAAGTGTATTGCTAGGTGATCAAGCCATCCTTGCGCGCACACTTCACGTGCGTGATGGCTACTTATCTCCAATCCATTTGCTACAAATTAACTTACTTAAGCGAGTACGAGAGGCTGGAGATTCAGCTGATCCTATTTTGCGTAGAGCTCTGCTTTTGACAATCAATGGCGTTGCCGCAGGCCTGCGAAATACTGGTTGAGATTTAACTGTTAAATGCAGTTTGTGTTCGCTCTAACCCTTGAGTAATTAAGGATTCAACAACATCTGCCCCGCGTTCAATGAACTCTGCTAAATCTTTTTGCTCAATTTTTGAAAATGCTTTAAGAACAAAGTCGGCTGGATCTTGTTGGCCCATTGGCCGACCAATTCCTAAGCGAATTCGATAATAATCAGGCGTATTAAACGCTGACGTCATGGACTTCAAACCATTATGGCCGTTATCTCCGCCGCCTAACTTGCTGCGAATGGTGGCAAAGGCAATATCTAGCTCATCGTGCAGAACAATAATATTTTCTGGCTCAACTGAATAAAAATTTGCGAGCGCTTTAATTGGCCCACCCGTCTCATTCATATAACTTTTGGACTTAGCCAGAATTATTGAGTGTTCGCCATTGCTTAACTTGTATGCCGCAACATCGGTACGGGATTTATGTGAAGATAATTTGATGGAGTGGCGCCGAATAAGTTGATCGACAACCATCTGACCTACGTTGTGACGGGTGGCAGCGTATTGATCACCGGGATTACCCAGTCCCACTACCAACCACGTCATAACCGTAAGCGTAAGGGGTTAAGCGTCCTTCTTCTCTGAATCAGCAGCGGCCGCAGGGGCATCTGTCGCAGCAGCAACTGGTGCTACTTCTTCAACGGCAGTTGAGCGCTCTGACAGGTGAACAACAATCATCTTTGGATCAGACTCAAGTTCTACGCCCGCTGGAAGCTTGACGTCTGCGGCATAGAGAGATGTGCCGGCAGCAAGACCGTTGATATCGAGTTCGAAGAAGCTTGGAATTGCAGTTGCCTCAACGCGTACTTCGATGGTGTTGTTAACATGCTCTAGAACGCCATCACGATCGTGCTCACCAATTGCGTGAACTGGGACTGCGACAACAACTTTTTCACCGCGACGAACAAGTACTAAGTCGATGTGCTCAATGATCTGCTTGAGCGGGTGGCGAACAATTGCCTTTGGAAGTGTCAGCTCAGTCTTTCCATCGATAACGATGTCGAGCAAAACGTTTGACTGCTTCAACGCAACGCCTAGTTCGCGTGAAGGAAGTGTGATGTGCTGTGGCTTCTCGCCGTGACCGTAGATAACAGCAGGAACTAATCCATCGCGACGTGCACGACGTGATGCGCCTTTACCAAATTCGGTACGAGTGACGCCATTGATAGTGATCTCTGCCATTTTTATTACTCCTCTTAGTGGAAACTTCGGTTAGTACACAAAGTTCCAGAAGGAGTTAAGTCCTACACCGTCGATTACGGAAGTAATTCATACCCTCGCCGGAACAAGCCAAAGGTTAGCCTGTAGGGCCGAGAATGTGCAAATTGCGCTTAGGAGAGACCATCGAAGAGGCTGGTAACTGAGCCATCTTCGAAGACTTCACGAATCGCGCGCGCAATAAGTGGGGCGATTGATAGCACGGTCAGGCCATCAAATTTTTGATCCTCTGAGATTGGCAGGGTATTTGTAATAACAACCTCAGATGCTTTGGATGCTTTCAAGCGATCAATGGCCGGGCCTGAGAGCACTGCGTGCGTTGCCGCAACAATTACATCTTTAGCTCCAGCTTCAAATAATGCATCTACAGCCTTAGTAATTGTGCCTGCGGTATCGATCATGTCATCAATAACCACGCATGTTTGGCCCTGTACATCGCCAACTACGCGGCCGGTAATTGATTCATTTGGAATCCGTGGATCACGAGTCTTGTGAATAAATGCAATTGGGCAACCACCTAAAAGATCTGACCAACGTTCGGCAACGCGTACTCGACCAGAGTCTGGAGAGACGATTGTTAAACGTGAGCGATCTACTTTGCTGCCAACATAGTTAGCCAACATGGGAAGTGCGAAGAGATGATCAACGGGACCATCGAAGAAACCTTGAATCTGTGATGTGTGAAGATCTACAACCATTAATCGATCGGCGCCAGCAGTCTTAAAAAGATCGGCCATCAATCGCGCAGAGATAGGTTCGCGGCCACGGTGCTTTTTATCTTGACGTGCATAACCATAGAAAGGTGCGACAACGGTAATGCGCTTGGCAGATGCGCGCTTAAGCGCATCGACCATGATTAGTTGTTCCATGATCTGCTTATTGACTGGTGCAGTATGGCTCTGTAAAACAAATGCATCGCAACCACGAACTGATTCTTCGAAGCGAACAAAGATTTCGCCATTAGCAAAGTCATATGCAGACGTTGGCGTTAATTGGATGCCAAGTTCTGAGGCAACATCATCGGCTAACTCGGGGTATCCGCGACCTGTAAATAAACGCAATCGCTTTTCTGAGGATAACCGGATCTCGCCCATATTTAGCCCTTCGTATCGCTAGCTTCGGCTGCTTGTGCAGACTTAGTACCTGCGCGCTTGCGCAGGACCCAACTTAATACATTTTTTTGCTTAGCTCTGCCAACTCCTATCGCCCCGGCTGGAACGTCTTCGGTTATCACTGAGCCCGCTGCTGTATATGCCCCATCGCCGATGGTGATTGGAGCCACCAACATTGTGTCGCTGCCTATACGCACATGGTCACCCACGGTGGTGTGATGCTTTTCTACGCCGTCATAGTTAACAAAAATAGTTGCCGCACCGATATTTGTGCCCTCACCGATCGTTGCATCGCCGACATAAGACAGATGCGGCACCTTAGAACCAGTGCCAACGGTGGAGTTTTTCATCTCTACAAATGCTCCGGCCTTAGAGCCATCGCCTAAAACTGTTCCATTGCGCAAATAAGTAAATGGGCCGACCGTAGCGCCTTCGCCAATGACCGTACCCGTGGCGATGGATTCCAAAACGCTTGCACCCTCTTTGACCACACAGTCGGTCAAAGTTGTACGTGGCCCAATTACTGCCCCAGAGGCAATCTGAGTTGAACCCAGAATCGCACTGCCGGGATGAATCGTTACATCGTTAGAAAGGCTGGCAGTTGAATCGATCCAGGTTGTAGTCGGGTCAATAATAGTTACACCTTCGCGCATCCAATTTTCATTGATGCGATCGCGCAGAAGTGCGGCAGATTCAGCAAGTTGAATTCGATCATTAACGCCTAAAATTTCAGTGAAGTCATCGATAACAATTGCGGCTATCGATGCGCCTTGTCCTTTAAGAATTCCAATGACATCAGTTAAGTAAAGCTCGCCCTGTGCATTTGAATTCGTAATCTTGGAAATCGCACCAGCAAGTGCTGCGCTATCGAATGCGTAAACACCCGAGTTAATCTCAAATATTATTCTTTCATCCTCGGTTGCATCTTTTTCTTCAACGATGCGTAAAAGCTCATCAGCATCATCACGAATGATTCGACCATATCCAGTTGGATCTGGATGCTCGGCAGTTAACACTGACGCTGCAAATTTTCCAGAAACATGTGCATCTAGAAACTGTGCAAGTGATTGCCCGGTCAACATCGGAGTATCCCCGGCAAGAACTAAAACGGTTCCAGATGGAGTTTTCCCAGCAAGGGCCAGTTGAGCTGCATGGCCAGTTCCGCCGCGGTGCTCTTGAAATACTGTTGTTGCTGCCGGTGCAATATCGGCGATATGGGCTTCAACGCTTTCGCGACCAGAGCCAACAACTATTCGAAGATCACGTGGTGAAAGTTGTGAGACTGCGTGAACGACATGTCCTAATAAAGAGCGACCGGCAACGCTATGGAGAACTTTCGGTTGAGTTGATTTCATCCGCGTGCCTTCACCTGCTGCCAGGATAATCACGGTTTCAACGGCCACGAGTGAATCCTATCGGTGGCCTTTGATTAGTTGCTCCGCCACCAGGTATCGATCCTGGACCCTGGGCTTCAAAGGCCCATGTGCTAGCCACTACACAATGGCGGAACCCGTATTCTCCCTCATAAAAGGTGGTGCTGATGACCACCGTGCCAATGATTTAGGTGAGTACTTTTGCCCCGCCGACTGGCCCATATGCACGAGCAACGCTACCGACTACGCCACTGGCCGTTAATGCAACGGCTAAATCCAGGCCGGCCTCTTCATCGGCTACAAGGAATGCAACGGTCGGGCCAGAACCAGATACAAGTGCGCCTAGCGCGCCGTATTCCTGGCCAACATCTAAAACTAAACGAAGCGCTGGACGAAGTGAACAGGCTGCGGCTTGTAAGTCATTAGTTAACGATGCACCAACAGTTTTAGGATCAGCTGCTAATAAAGCTTGCATTAAAACTTCGTGAGTTTGCGGTTCGGTAATCTCTAACTCTGCCCGTAACCGATCGCACTCTGCATACACGGCAGGTGTAGTAAGTCCAACTGAAGAAAGTGCTAAGACCCAGTGATAGGTTCCTCGAGAAAGTGCTGGTGTTAACTGTTCACCATGTCCAGTACCGATAGCTGTACCGCCGCTTAACATAAACGGCACATCACTACCTAGTTGTGCAGCGATTTCTGCCATCTCTTCGCGATTCATTCCAAGTGAAAATAAATAATCAATAGCAACAATTGTTGCGGCAGCATCGGCACTACCGCCAGCCATTCCACCAGCAACTGGAATGGATTTCTTAATATCAATATGAACATTGATGTCTAAGTCATACTCCTTAGCAATCAATTCAGTTGCCTTTACGGCCAAATTTCTATTATCGGCTGGAACGCCATGGGTGTGATCGCCACTAATTGAAATCGAAATGCCAGAATGTGGTTCGCCTAAAGTAACCGTAACATCATCGAAAATTGATATAGCTTGAAAGACTGTAACTACATTGTGATAGCCATCGGCTTCTCGTGGGCCAACCGAGAGCTGCAAATTCACCTTTCCGGGTACGCGCACCGTGACGGTTTTAACTGGCATGAATTGACCCTATTACGTCGATTAAAAAATGTCAGGTGCAGCGGTAGCGATGGCGCAAAAACTTGAAATCTCTAACGCTTCACCACGAAGGGTTGGATCAATGCCCGCCTTCATCACAATAGCTTCGGCGGCGGCTGAAGAGCCATAGAGCGATGAGAGCGCCGAACGCAGCATTTTTCGGCGTTGGGCAAAGGCGGCATCAATGATTGTGAATACTTTCTTGCGCAGAACTTCATCCCCCGGAGTTGGGCGGCGCGTGAAAGAAACAAGTTTGGAATCAACATTTGGTGCTGGCCAAAAAACTGAACGAGAAACCGCCCCCGCACCTTTTACATCGGCCCACCACGCCGCTTTCACACTCGGGACTCCATACTCTTTTGTACCAGGACGACCAGCTAAGCGATCTGCAACTTCGGCTTGCACCATGACAACCCCAGTTCGCAGAGTTGGAAAATTCTCAAGTAAGTGCAGCAGAACTGGCACTGACACGTTGTACGGAAGATTGGCAACTAAGACAGTGGGGGCTGAAGGAAGAGTAGAAAGCGTTAAAGCATCTTGATGAATGACAGTTAAGTTTTCAGGGCGGTCAAAGTTTTCTCTCACAGTTATTGGAAGTTGCCATGCAAGGCGATCATCAATTTCTACTGCCACAACCGAGGCTGCGCTTTCTAAAAGTGCCAAAGTAAGAGAGCCTAAACCGGGACCAATTTCCAAAGCGATGTCATCGCTACCAACTTGGGCAGTCCGAACTATTTTCGTACAGATATTTGCATCAATTACAAAATTTTGACCGAGCGACTTAGAAGGTTTTAAATCAAGCGCAGCTGCTAGCTCACGGATTTGCTTAGCGCCTAGCAATGTCATGGTACAAAACTTCCAAAGAGGCGTTCGGCGTTAGTACTTAATGCAACAGCAAGCTCACCAACATCACTATTTCTCTCCGCTGCCATCGCGCGAACAATGGTTGCAATCTGTGCAGGTGTATTACCCGCACCACGATGTGGCATGGGAGCTAAGAATGGTGAATCTGTTTCAACGAGTAACTGATCAATCGGTACAAGCTTTACTGCTTCGCGCAGTGCTGGCGCATTTTTAAAAGTTAATGTACCTGCAAAAGAGAGCACATAGCCGCGTTCGATACATACTTTGGCCATGTCAACATCGCCTGAAAAGCAGTGAAAGATGGTCTTTTCCGGAGCACCAACTTCAAGTAATACGGATAAGACATCATCGTGTGAATCACGATCATGAATGACTAGCGCTTTATTAGTCTTCTTAGCTAGTTCAATGTGCCATTTGAATGACTCTTGCTGGCGTGGTCGAAGTTCGACAGGGGTACGAAAATAATCTAAACCCGTCTCGCCAATTGCACGGACCCTTGGATGGTGTGCGAGTTCGGCAATGATGGCCCAATCAGCTTCAAGATCCTTTACAACGGGTGCTTCGTTTGGATGTAAAGCGACCGCGGCTAAAACCGATGTGTTCCATTTTTCAGCCGCAGCTACACACCACCGCGATTGTTCGGCTGAATAACCAACTTGAACAATGCGGTCAACGTTGACTGATTTAGCTTCAGCAATTACATCGGCCACTTCTTGCGAATCTGGTGCAGTATCGGTGATGATCTCCATATGCGCATGAGCATCAACGGTTGGAAAAGGAAGCGGCTCTGGCAAAGGTGCGCGCGGGCGATCAAGATCGCGGTTATGCCGATCAGCCATTGTTTTTAAGCGTTAGTTTCTAAACGAGGAAAGAGAACTGGCGTCTTAGTGACGTGCACACCCGGTGGCAATTGACCCCATGTTGCAACATCACTAATTTTTTGTTCACTGAGTGCACCTAGTGTTGCTTGAACACCGAGACTTTCCCACAAGATTTCACACGTTGCCGGCATCACTGGATGCAGCAATACAGCTAAAGCACGCAGTGACTCTGCCGTGTTATACAAAATTCCTTCAAGCGCGCTCTGATTTGCTGGATCCTTGGCCAGTATCCATGGCTCTTTCTCGGTGACATAACCATTTACTTTCTTACAAAAATCCATGATTGCCAAGATTCCGCCTTGAAAATCTAGCGCGCACATTGCAGCATCAGCTTTTTCAACTGCAGTACGAAGAGCCTCTTGAAGTCCTACATCTGTACTTACTGCTGGGACTAGCCCACCACAGTATTTTTCAACCATCGCCGCAGATCGTGAGGCTAGATTGCCAAAATCATTTGCTAATTCAGATGTGTATCTAGCTGACATATCTTCCCAAGAGAAAGAGCCATCGGTTCCGAAAGGGATCGCCCGTAAAAAGTAGTAGCGAAAGGCATCGACACCAAAGTGGTCGGTGATGTCTTTAGGTGCAATTCCAGTTAACTTGCTTTTACTCATCTTTTCTCCGCCGACTAACAACCAGCCGTGAGCAAAGACTTTCTTAGGTACATCTAAACCTGCGGCCATCAACATTGCTGGCCAAATCACTGCGTGGAAGCGCAAAATATCTTTACCTACTAAATGAACATCTGCGGGCCATGTAGTTGCAAACTTTTTTCCGCCTGGACTATCTGGTGCATCAGTCAAACCAACTGCAGTTGCGTAATTAAGAAGTGCGTCAAACCAAACATAGACAACTTGATCCGTATCCCACGGAACAGGAATGCCCCAATCAAAAGTCGAACGTGAGATTGAAAGATCTGAAACGCCTCCTTCAAGAAATGAAATAACTTCATTGCGCGCACTCTCTGGCTGACACGCATCAGGATTAGCTCGATAGTGAGCTAGAAGTTGATCTGTAAAAGCTGAAAGTTTAAAGAACCAGTTATTTTCATTCACAAGTTCAATTGGCTTACTATGAGTGGGACAACATTTCTTTCCATCGATTTCGATTAAATCGCCCGGCAATTTAAACTCTTCGCAACCCACGCAATAGGGGCCCTCATATTTTCCAGCATAAATATGTCCAGAGTCTTTTAACGACTGTAAAAACTTTTGAACTCGTTCAGTATGTCGAATTTCGGTAGTTCGAATAAAATCATCATTAGCGATGTTTAAGCTGGCCCAGTTGGGCTTCCACGCATCTTCTACTAAGCGATCTACCCACGCTTGTGGAGCAGTGTTATTTTCTTGCGCAGTACGCATAACTTTTTGACCATGCTCGTCAGTGCCAGTTAAAAACCAGACTGATTCACCTTTTTGCCGGTGCCATCGAGTGAGAACATCACCGGCTACCGTTGTATAAGCATGCCCGATATGCGGGGCATCATTGACGTAATAAATAGGCGTCGTTAAGTAGAAAGCTTTGCTCACGTGCTCATCTTATTCGCATCGACCACGGCGGCATAAACAAGACGCTTAGCTATGCCAAATTCGGCGGCAACGCTGGCGATAGCGCCTTTGCGATCCATACCCGCGCCTTCAAATTCACGCACCCTGGCAACCATATCGTCAGAGGTAACTGAAGCCGCATCTTTATCAGCACCAGCAATTACGAGCGTGATCTCACCCAAGACTTCGTGCGTATCGGCCCATGTTGAAAGTTCGCTCAAGGCACCTCTAATTGTTTCTTCATAGCGCTTTGTCATTTCGCGACAGATTGCGCCTTGTCGATCGGCTCCAAAAACATTTACTGCATCACTTAGCGAGTCACCGAGTCGGTGAGGCGCTTCAAAGAAAACCATGGTGCGCTCTTCAAAGCGAAGTTTTTCAAATGTTGCCAAACGTGCACCACTGCTACGTGGAGGAAAACCTTCAAAAGTAAATCGATCAGTTGGTAAGCCAGAAAGTGCAACCGCCATAGTTACGGCACTTGGTCCAGGGATAACCTGAACATCGATACCAGCTTTAATTGCATCGCGCATTAAACGAAAACCTGGGTCGCTAATTGTTGGCATGCCAGCATCTGAAACAACTAAAACTAGTGCGCCTGCTGAAAGCTCTTCCAATAGTTCACGTGTGCGATCCTCTTCATTTCCCTCGAAGAAAGACATCACTCGTGCCGTAAACGTCACATCGATATCCGTGCACAATCGGTGAAATCTGCGCGAATCTTCTGCGGCAATAATCGTGGCCTCTTCAATCGCTTTCTTAAGGCGAGGCGTAGCATCCCCAGGGTTACCAAGTGGGGTCGCAGCTAGGATTAAAGACATAGGCGCATCATCTCAGTAATTTTGGGGCTTGAAGCCCATACGATTGTGCACATGATTGCCGCGGTTGCCCCTATCGTCATCGCGTTCCTATCCCTTCTGCTTCGATTGATTAACTTAGCTACACCCAAGGGTTATGTATTTGATGAGGTCTATTACGTCGATGGGGCACGTGACTTTCTCAAATACGGCGTAGAAGTGAGCGGTAATAAGCCTGAATTTATCGTGCATCCCCCAGTTGGAAAATGGCTCATTGCAAGTGGCATCAAAATATTTGGCAACAATGAGTTTGGGTGGCGAATTGCAGTAGCCGTTTTTGGAACGCTTTTGATTCTGCTATTTGCTCGATTAGTACACGTTCTTTTTTATTCACCGTTATTAACCGCAATTGGTACAGCCCTCATGGCAATGGATGGCCTTCTCTTAGTCCATTCCCGAACCGCACTTCTAGATCTATTCTTGAGTTTTTTTGTACTACTAGCGGTTTATTTATGGCACCGTGAAAGACATTGGTGGGCGGCAATCTCTATTGGTCTTGCATTGGGTACTAAATGGAGCGCACTATATTTCTTAATCCTCATGGCGCTGGTCTCGCTTTACCGAGTTTTCATCGCACACTCTGGCAAAAATTTAATTAAGCCAACATTAAATAAAACTCTTCAATATGGATTACTACCTCTAGTCGTGTACACAACAACTTGGAGCGGATGGTTTATAAGTAGTCGTGGTTGGGATCGACAATGGTCTTCAAACGTGATTGCTTCTTGGTGGCATTACCATGCAGAGATTCTCGGATTTCATACGGGACTGACTGAAAAACATTCTTATCAAGCAAACCCTTGGTCGTGGATGATCATGGGAAGGCCGACGTCATTTTTTTACGACGCCCCCAAAGGTTGCGGTGCACAAACCTGCGCGCAAGAAGTTCTTGCTATTGGAACTCCCATCTTGTGGTGGCTATGCACTCTGGCAGTTGCGGTTATCGTTGGTTTCTGGTTGCGAAGTTTAGTTCTAAAGAAATCTGATGCGGCTTTGAATCTGATTATCCTGGGCATCAGCGCAGGTTACTTACCGTGGTTCTTCTTTCAGAAGCGAACTGTCTTCACCTTTTACGCCATAGTCTTTGAGCCTTTCATGCTGCTAGCGCTTGTTTATTGTGCAAAATTAATTCTTGATAGCACTATGAAATCTGCCTACTCGCAAGGGATCGTAGCTGCGACATTAATTGTTATCTTCTTGAATTTTATCTACTTCTTGCCGTTATTTACAGGTGAGGTGATCACTTATGACGCTTGGTATAACCGGATGTGGCTGACTTCCTGGATTTAACTACTGATTTGCCGCGCGAATTTCGTTGAGTTTTTCAACGGCTTCATCGGCTAGCTGTTGATCAAATATTTCATCACGAGAAGGCGATACTGCCGCTAGTGCTAAACGCTCAAGCCGTTCTTGTTCATCGCTCCATGCACCAGGTGTTGTTAAATCAATAACTCGCTTGGGCACGATTGCCTTAGGGGCACTTACATATGTTGGTACTGGTACCTCGGTAGGTGCCCACGTGTTTCGTACTGCAGCACTCCCCTTAGGCAAAACAACAACACCTTTGAGCTCACGTTCAGATAATGGAATCCAATGCTCTTGATTATTCTTAGGTGTAACTACTTCCGCTAAATTTGTTGCAGAAACACCAGCGGTACGCCGCTGTAACTGTTGTATGCGGCGATGTTGAATACTGTCGGCAACACTTTGTCGTCGAACATTGGCGACGTAAATCAAAACGCCAGTAGCAGGGACTAGTGCATATACAAATGGCATCGTATTCATAAACCCACCCACAAGTGTTGTTGTAAGTAATGATGTTAATAAAAGAAAAATAATTCGGCGACGTAGTAGAAGCTGTGCAATTTTTGCTTCACGATCTAAATCCACGTGCAAAACGCCGTTGTCTGTATGGAATGAAGAATTTGCAACTACGGTCAGTGCGACTTTGAAACGCTCGACTGATTTTCCCGAAAACTCATTGCGGTCATGAATCCAGCGTGGGGCGAAGTACGCCGCCCACATGCCGATGATCGCAATATATATAAGTCCGGAAGCCATGATGCATAAAGATAAAGGAGTTTCGGTAGTTTTTCTGGGATTTCAGCACTACTTCAGCGCGGAATTTTCCTTCACAAATGTGATGTGATCTCGCCAGTCACCATCAATATGTAAGTATCGTGGCCTCTCGCCTTCAAATATGTATCCAGCTTTTTCGGCCACTCGTCGGGACGCTGCATTTTCTGGGCGTAGATTTATTTCCACACGATGCAGCTCTAAAACATCGAAGGCGTATTCAGAGAGAATTTCCACTGCAACGGTTGTATAGCCTTTATTGGCGCAGTTTTTATCAATCCAATAACCAATATGGCCAGCACGAAGTGCCCCATAAATCACTCCGCCTAGTGAAATTTGCCCAATTAGATTGCGCTGGTGCCAGATGGCAAAGGAAAAAGAACGACCGAATCGGGCCTCCGAATTGAGCATGCGCACCATCTCAAAAAATGATGGGAGAGCGCCCTGACTATCGATGGGTGGAACCGTTGCCTCCCACGGTGATAACCAGGCTCTGTTCTCAGCACGCACCTGGTTCCATTGATTTCGATCTCGAAATCTCAGCGGACGTAAGTAAATCTCTTCGCCCTTGAGCGTGACTGGCCAGCGCATTCGTATAACCGACTTAGATGTATCTGCGTTCGAGAATCACGACCGTGACCAGTTCGCCGGCCTTGAGATGCTCCTCTTTTTCACCTACCGCAATAAAAGCCGTTGCATCGGACAAGGTTGACAGCTCTTCTTGAGCCGGAAGGGGAACTACCGAATTACCATCTTCAGATAATGCCGCTCGAATATACGAACGTAATCCCGGTGCGGACTCGACAGCTTTTTCAAGTGATGCCTTAATTGATGGTCGATGAATTGTTGCAGCACCTAGCATCGTGCGGATCATTGGCCTAACAAAAAGTTCGAAGGAGATATACGCAGCTATCGGATCACCTGGCAGTGTGACAACGGGTGTCTTATCGGGTCCGATAACTCCATAGTTGTGTCGCCCGCTCATCTCAATTGCAAGATCAACGGTGGTGATTTCTCCCATCCTTGAAAGCGTACGAGTGATGAGGTCAAAAGAATCATCATTTCGTTCACCACTAATAATTATTAAATCCGCTCGAACTAGCTGGTCTTCGATTACACCTAGAAGTTCATCTTCATCATCTGGAATTGAGTGAACTCGATATGCAACTGCCCCAACTTCGCGCACGGCAGTTGTAAGAAGCCATGAATTTGTTTCATACTCTTCATCACCTTGGAGAGCTATACCTGGTTCTACTAAATCCGGGCCAGCCGATAGAACTACCACTCGAGGGTGAGGACGTGTTGGCAGATGATCTAGACCAATTGAGGCAGCAAGTCCGATCTGAGTAGATCGAATTCGGCTTCCACTTCGCATTACTAGCCGCTCACCAGCAGAAACATCCTCGGACAACGTTGCCCCGTGTGCATCCAAGAGCGGCATATCAAATGACTCTAAAGGCTTACAGATGGCGAGAAGTGAGGTGAGAAATTCATCTACCCGCGTGTGCTCTGCCATAATCACACCATACTTGTAAGGCCTGCTTTTTTTGGGATTTAAGCCCGCGAAATACTGGAGGGACCAGATGAATCAGAACACAGTCAAGAAAGAGTTACGCACTCGTTTGCGTCGCGAGCGGAGCCAAAAATTCATTCCTTCTAATTTCAATGTGATTTTGAAATCCCCAGAAATTGCCAGTGCAACAACCATCGCTTCTTATTTCTCTTATGGGGACGAACCAAGTACTGATGAGATTAATCAAGCTTTCTTGAAAGCGGGTAAGAAACTGCTTCTTCCACGCGTTAATAGCCTAACTCTTGATTGGGTTTATTGGGATGGCGATATGAAAAAAATAAAAGTTACTAAGAATTTGGCCGAGCCCATTGGGCCAGCAACTGAGGATTTTAGCGAGCTATCAGCTGTGGTTGTTCCGGCACTTCACATTGACAAAGATGGCTACCGATTGGGGCAAGGTGGTGGTTTTTACGACCGAGCCCTTACGTATCTTCCTGGTTGGAAAATTGGTTTAGTCCATACAGGAGAATTAACTGGAATGACTCTTCCACGAGAAACACACGACATGCCACTCGATGCTGCAGCAACACCATCGATTGTTGTTCGGTTTAAGCGTTAAATAGTTGGAAGATTACGCGCCATTACGATGCGCTGAATCTGATTTGTACCCTCATAAATCTGCGTTAGCTTTGCATCGCGCATCATGCGCTCAACTGGATAATCAGAGACATAGCCGTACCCACCAAGAATCTGCACCGCATCTTGCGTGACTTTCATAGCTGTATCACTAGCAAAACACTTACTTGCTGCTGAGAAAAAGCGTAAATCTTTCTCATTATTTTCACTCTTTATTGCGGCTGCGTATGTCAATACGCGAGCGGCCTCAATGTTCATAGCCATGTCGGCCAACATGAACTGCACTCCTTGGAAATCAAATATCTCTTTACCGAATTGCTTTCGCTCGTGCGAATACTTAGCCGCAGTGTCTAATGCACCTTGAGCTAAACCAAGTGCTTGCGCAGCAATAGTTATACGCGTGTGATCAAGAGTGTTCATTGCGAGAATAAAACCTGCTCCAACCTCACCAATGCGTCGATCATCGCTTAATTCAACGTTATCAAAATAAACTTCTCGCGTTGGTGATCCTCTAAATCCCATCTTTTTTTCCGGTGCACCAAAAGAGACTCCAGGATCGGATTTTTCAATAACAAATGCTGTGATTCCCTTAGAGCCAAGTGTTGGATCAGTCTGAGCTAGAACCGTATAAAACTCTGAAACACCTGCATTTGAAATCCACTTTTTACTACCATTGATTAACCAACTATCGCCTTGACGTATCGCTTTTGTGCGAAGCGCAGAGGCATCAGAGCCGGCTTCTGACTCTGAGAGTGCGTAAGAAAAGCCTTTACCAGCGCTCAGTTGCGTTAGCCAGCGAGTTTTTTGTGCTTCATTGCCACCCAAAATTAAAGGAAGCGATCCAAGTTTATTTACTGCCGGGATGAGTGATGAGGCACCACATACTCGAGCGACTTCTTCAATAATAATCACAGTTGCCAAGGCATCGGCACCATCGCCACCATACGACGTTGGAACATGGGATGCGGAAAGTCCGGCCCTCTGTAATGCGTTAGCAGCTTCTTGGGGATAGCGATGTTCTTCATCTACAGCTTGCGCAAAAGGTGCAATCTCTTTTTCAGCTAAAGCCCGAACGCTTTCGCGCAGATCTTTATACTCGCTAGGTAAGGTAAATAAATTTTCCATTATTTTTCATCTCTATCGCGTTGGGCTAGTTCTTGTAGGTAGTTATTATATTGAGCTAATTCATCTGGCCTACCCATAGCTGCGGCACGGGCAACATTTCGGTCGATTCGTTTAACTTCCCGGGAATCATCTTTGATCCAGCTTATAAATGTAGCAACTAGTGCAAGAAGTATCGGAATCTCTCCCATGGCCCAACCAATAGAGCCCCCTAGTTTTTGATCTACTAATAAATCCGTCAACCATGGTGTCTGCAAAGAAGCAAAATAGCCGCGATCAATGAGGGTTGTTGATGACATTAATGCAATCGAGAAAAATGCGTGCATACTCATGGCCGCAAAGACCACAACGATCCGAACTAAGTGTGGGACCCGGCGTGGATTTGGATCGATTCCAATAATGACATGGAAGAAAAGAACGCCAGCCAGAATGAAGTGCAGGTTCATTAGGAGGTGGCCCACATGAGTTTGCATCAAATTTCCGAATAGATTTGTAGAGTAAAGAGCAAAGAGTGAACCATCAAAGATCGCAAGAGCCACAATAGGGTTGGTGTAAAAAACTGCCACCTTTGAATGCAACGCCGCCAAAAGTGTTCCCCGAACTCCTCGCTCATCTTTGTTGCGAGCTTGTGGAAGAGTTCTCAGCGCTAAAGTAATCGGTGCGCCTAATACGATTCCAATGGGAGCGATCATTCCTAAGACCATGTGAGCCACCATGTGATAAGAAAAAGCAAAATTCGCATACAAGCCAAGGCCACCACTTGTTGCAAAATCAATTGCGGCGACTCCAGATGTAAATGCAACGGTTCGTCCAACTGGCCATTCATCACCACGTTTTGTCAGGATAAGAACACCTTTTATATAAAGGGCAATTGCAGTTACTAAGAGACTCATCATCAAAGCGTTTGGCTCATAACTAAAGAAAATTCGACTCCAGGTTGGTGGAGGTGGAGTAGAAATTCCTGCAACAGCAACTGCGGGATCAAATCGTGGTCGTGTTGGTCTTATTGGTGCCTGGTTTGAGGATAACCAAGCACCCATCGCAACAGTAGTAACCATTATAAAAGCTTCAGTTAAAACGAGAGTTGAAAAAGCTTTCCAATCAATCGACTTTTTGCTAGCCAAATTCTTTCGGTGCTTATAGCCAATAACAACCAAAATAACTGTTGCGATGATCTTGGCAATCACCACGTATGCAAAGGCCGAATTCCATGCCGCTTTGAAATTTAAGCGCGCCCAAGCATTAACAACACCGCTGGCTACAACAGCGACCACTGCCCACAACGCTAGCTGGCTAAAGCGCGGGACTGCTATGGGGCGATCCTCTGGATCAAGCAAAGCAATAGAGATAATTCCACCTACCCACAACGCTAAGCCAACTACGTGAATTATTAGTGAACCGACCGCTAAACCATGTGAGCCACTTGAGGCTGCATGGCTTTGAAAAATAGGTGCAACCAGACCAATGAGTGAAAGAATTAAGAGAAATACCGCGGACATAACACGTTGAACTCGAAATGCCAATAATGCGACTAAGAGAGCGATACCTACTTGAAAAAACAGATACTGACCGAGCGTAATTTGGGTTATAAATGAGCGAAGTACGGTTGGATCAAGTGCAACAGAAATCGATTGACCTAAAATAGTTGCAAGTGTAAAAATGATTACACCGATTGAGCCAACGGCCCACGTGAGCGCTGAACCCAACAAAAGTCGCTTGAGTTTTTTTGCCGATGTAGACAAGTCCCCATCTACATCTAGTAGTAAAAACCCCATTGAAAGTAGCGTTCCAATTGTTGTAAAACTGCCAAGTAGGGATAGATACTTAAAAATTGTCGAAAATGCAGTCATCGATCTCTAAAAAGCTTTCGTGCATATAACGAAAGCCCAACAAGAATAAATAATGCAACAATGAGAATAAAGATTATGAATACATTTGTTCCCCAACTACTGCTCGCTGGTGTTTGAGATTGCGTTGGAGTAGGGGTTGGCTCACTTGGTGAAATCACACTTGGAGCGGAAAAGTTAAATGTGAATGAACCTTCTAGTGGTGCATCACCTTCAGAGTAAAGAAGATAGTTCACTCGATAAATTCCAGTAAGGGTTAAAGCGCTTAAGCCAACAGTTGCTGTAGCACCATCCACCATAATCGTTCCATCATCAACGCGTGTACCTTCAGGATCGGTAACAGTTAACTCATTTGCATCCGGTAAGAGCGCAACTTGCGTTGTGAGAGTCACAGAGGTGGGCGCAGTTGTGAGGGTGGAGCCGCTGATAGGTATGGTCGTTATCAAGGAGTTAGCAGTTGCACCTGCCATGCCAAGGGTCGAGAAAATAATAAGAAAAGCCGAGATCAGCTTTATTTTCATCGTAAACCCCTCTCTTTCTATCCTCGATTCGCTCCTATCGTCCCACTTCTTTAGACTTACTATCTACCCCCGCGAGGGTGCGATTCGCCTCAGATTGGAGCACGGATGCCTACGTATCAATATGCATGTAACTCGTGTGCCCACGAATTCGAGGCTTTTCAATCCTTCTCTGATGATTCCTTGACCCAATGCCCGCAGTGTCAGGGAGAAATCAGAAAGGTATACACCGCCGTCGGCGTAGTTTTTAAAGGTTCCGGATTTTATAAAACTGATTCAGTAGCAAATAAAACAACGACACCAACCCCGGCGCCGGTAACCCCAGCGCCTAAGACTGATTAATTTTCGTGATGTGGTGGTTTATCTGACTTAATTTCTTCTTCGCGCCGAGCTTGTTCGGCAGCTGCTTCTGGGTCGATCTCATCTGAAGTAACTGAAGGAAAGAGATCGCTCATGTCATCATTCTAACCGCAGAAAAGGAAGTACGTCGTGTTTGAGAGTCTGGGAAAGTTCATTGTTAAGCGCAGCAAACTAGTTCTTCTTGTCTTTGTGATAGCAACAATCGCTGCTGGTGCTGTCGGAACATTGTCCTTTGGCCGACTCGATTCAGGTGGCTACTCAGATTTGAAGAGTGAATCTGCCCAAGCTGCTAAATATGTCGTAGATGTATTTGGGGCGGAAGAACCCGTTGCTGTGATGGTTGTCGATTCAGCATCGTCTTCAATTGATGATCCATCAGTTGTTAGCACTGCCAGTGAAATTGAAAAGAAGATTCAGAGTCACACCGGAGTATCTAAGACTTATTCATATTGGTCCACTGGTGGAGCGCCAACTATGAGATCTACCGATGGCAAAGCTGGATTCATATTGGTGTATTCAGATATGGATGCTTTTGATTGGGATGCCCTTGGCTCTTTAGGCGCATCTTTACAAAAGGAGTTTGACGGCAAATACAAGAACGTACATATATATGCCTCTGGTGCTGGCGTTATTACTTATGCCATCAACCACAAAATTGAAAAAGATTTAGTTGTTGCCGAGTTTATTGCGATTCCGCTTACGTTCTTACTGCTTCTCTTTGTCTTTGGTGCTCTTGTCGCATCAGCAACACCTCTATTTGTGGGTGTTACTGCCATTCTTGGATCTTTCTTTATTATTTACTTATTAACTATGTTCACGAACGTGAGCGTTTTTGCCCTCAATCTCATTACTGGCCTAGGCCTAGGACTTGGAATAGATTACGCACTCTTGATGGTCAATCGATTCCGTGAAGAGCTCCATAACGGCCATAGTGTTGAAGAGTCTGTAGTGACAACAGTTGCAACAGCAGGTAAGACAGTTTTCTATTCCGGACTTACTGTTTTTGTAACAATGGCTTCACTGCTCTTCTTCCCGCTTGAGTTCCTAAAGTCCTTCGGTTATGCAGGCGTTGCTGTTATCTCATTTGCCGTTCTAGGAGCAACAATCGCACTACCTGCTCTATTAGCAATTCTTGGCGAAAAAGTTGATAAGGGCGTCGTACGCAAGAGTGCAATTACTCCTAAAGAAGACGGTCGTTGGGCCCGTACTGCACGAAATGTTATGCAACGCCCTATACCGGTTGTCCTTGCATGTTTAGTTGTCTTAGGAATTTTGGCAGCTCCCGTAACTAATATTTCTTTTGCACAAGTTGATTCCAGAGTTTTACCCGCATCCAATCCAGCTGCAATTGCATCTCAAGTGGTAGATACCCGCTTTGATGGCTTAATTGGGAGCCCGATTGAGGTTGTAGTACCAAATGGTCTTGGGCATGAAGCTGAAATTAATACTTTCTTGGAACGCGTTAAAAAAGTCGATGGAATTGTACGTGTTGGCAAAATTGAAACCTACAAGCAAGATATTCGAGTACAGGTTATTTCCTCAGTACCTTCTCGAAGTACGTCTTCATTGCAGGTAATTCACGATATTCGAAATCTAGATAAGCCAGCAGGCACTCTGATAGGTGGAGCTGCCGCTGATTTCACTGATTCGCAAGATGGAATCGCTAGGACTTTACCTTTGGCTTTGGGATGGATTGCACTCACTGTTCTGATTCTTATCTTCGTATTTACTGGCTCGATAATCTTGCCAATTAAAGCGGTGTTATTGAATGCTCTGTCTTTGGTGGCTACCTTAGGCGCAATTACCTGGATATTTATCGATGGCCACATGAAATGGCTCGTTGGTGATTTCACCGTTACAGGCACATTAGATACGGGTTCGGTGATCCTGGTAGCAGTCGTTGTATTCGGACTATCAATGGACTACGAACTATTTTTACTCTCTCGTATTCGTGAAGAGCATTTGAATGGTAAGAGCAATGTCGAATCAGTTGCGGTTGGTCTGCAACGTTCGGCACGCATTATTACTGCGGCTGCACTTTTACTCGCTGTTGTTTTCGCAGCGTTTATGACAAGTGGTGTTACATCAATCAAGATGTTGGGCTTTGGAGTTTCACTCGCGGTTATTTTGGATGCAACATTAGTTCGCGCCTTATTGGTTCCAGCACTTATGCGTTTATTTGGTGAACGCAATTGGTGGGCACCACATTGGATGCAGCGCTTTACTTTGAAACATTAAGTGTCCCCGGCGGGAGTTGAACCTGCGACCTACCGCTTAGGAGGCGGTTGCTCTATCCACTGAGCTACGGGGACCTGCTGGATATCGAGGGCAATCTTGTCATGG
>CAFABF010000011.1_pt1 | contig 26680 bp, 24 predicted proteins | sample 7267811 | NCBI WGS metagenome assembly CAFABF01 (sample SAMEA6814005, study PRJEB35770) | freshwater metagenome | biome: Freshwater; feature: Freshwater reservoir; material: water | place: Czech Republic | collected 2017-08-18 | depth 30m m
AGTATCCGAACTCCGTGATCACTTACTCTCACTTGGTGCCACCGTTGCCTGGCACGATCCCCTAGTGCCCGTATGGGAAGGCTCTAAATCAGTGGATTTAAATTGGCAATGCGATGTTGCGATCCTGGCAACGAAGCAGCCAGGCATGGACTTAAACAACATAATTAAGACTGGCGTACCCATTCTTGACTGCACCAACTCAATTACAGGCCAAGCAACCGTTACAGCCCTCTAGGAACCCTTTTTCATTTCGGCCGAAATATCGGCAATAATCGTTGAAAGATCACGCTGAGGCTTCCAACCAACCAACTGATTAATTAAATCTATATTTGGGACACGTCGTTCCATGTCTTCAAAGCCATCGCCGTAGGCCTCTTCATAAGGCACATAAACAAGCTCACTCTTTGATCCAGTTTCGTCAATAATTTTCTTGGCCAGACCATTGATAGAAATCTCAAAGTCATTCCCAATATTAATCACCTTACCGACTGTGTTCCCTGCAAAAGCAATTGCGATAACTGCATCAATAACGTCATAAACATGGGCGAAGCACCGTGTTTGTTCGCCATTTCCGTAAATTGTTATTGGCTCATTTTCGATGGCTGCCTTTACGAAACGAGGTACAACCATTCCGTAGGCACCCAATTGACGAGGTCCGACAGTATTAAAGAATCTAACAATTCTTGTCTCTAATTTCTTCTCAACAAAGTATGCATATGCCAGTGACTCATCAATTGCTTTAGCTTCACTGTATGACCATCGTAAAGTAACGGGGCTGCCAAGAATTCGGTCGTCACTCTCTTTGAGTGAATCGGAAATATTCTTTCCATAAACCTCACTACTGCTTGTTATGAAGACCGGGATATTTGAAGCATGTGCGGCTTCCAGGACATTCTCTGTTCCGCGGATGTTTGTCATTAAGCTATCCAGCGGATGGTTAACAATATTGAATACACCAACCGCGGCAGCTAGGTGAAATACGTAATCGCTATTTTTGATCAGAGGATTCAATAGTGAAGAATCAAGAATCGATCCCTCAACCAAAGTAAAATCTTTAGATCCCTTCAGGTTATCCAGATTTGCAGCTCGGCCTGTAGAGAAATTATCTACCGCTACAACGGAGTGGCCGTCAGAGACTAAACGTTCACATAGGTGGGATCCAATAAACCCCGCTCCACCTGTAACAAGAAGTTGCATAGGATAACCTTACGCTAAATGGTAAGAATCATTTCTTCTTTGGAGAACAACCAATTAACTGAATAAAAGCGGCAGTAATATTTTTTGCAGAAATGTTAGATTCGGACAGAAGGAAATCTTGGGATCCAACGAGAGAATAGTTTTTTGAATTTATCCCAATCCGGCCAATAGGGCCAAGATAATTGTCAGAATTTGCAATTTCTAATAACCAGGATCCAAACCCACCAGGTAAGACATGCTCTTCAAGACTAAGCAACGGAGCACCATCAGCCAACCTTAATACTTTTCGAAGTGACTCGTCCGATAAAAATGGAACCGAAATGAGTGTAGGGGAAATATTTTGGGCGGCTAGAGAAGAAAGAGCATCAAATACAATTGCCCCGACAGCCCCAGTCCAACAAATTACTCCTGATGGACCCTTCTGAATTACATTTATTGAAGCCAAGGCATCTAAATCATCTAAGTTTAACTCGCGCTCCCCACCCTTACCTAGACGCAGGTATGAAGGAGCATTTGAACTCAAGAGCTCATTTATCGCAAATATAGTCTCGCCGGGACCTGACGGTGAATAAATTTCCAAATTGGGTAATACCCGTAGCACCGCGAGATCTTCAATGGCATGGTGTGTGTATCCCAGTGGGCCGTAACTTAATCCTGCACCTACAGAGACAATTGTTACTGGATTCTTCATGTAACAAACGTCATTTCGAATTTGTTCGAGACATCTAAAAGTAGGAAAATTGGCGATACTGTATACAAAAGGTCGATACCCGCGCGATGCTAGCCCGGCCGCCATACTCATCATTGATTGTTCGGCAACACCAGCATTTATAAATTGATTTGGAAGTTCTTTCTGGAATTTATCAAGCACGCCATATCCAAGATCACCAGTAATCAAAATAATTGATGCATCATCTTTGGCACGGACAAGTAGATGTTCAGCGAATGTGTTTCTCATGAGTCGCTAGATTCAATTTCCGCCAAAGCAGCCAATAATTCCTGATCATTCGGTGGGCGATAGTGCCAAAGGACAGAATTCTCCATGAATGAGACTCCGTTGCCTTTTTTAGTCTCGGCAATAATGCAAAGAGGTTTTTCTCCCAGCGCCAAAGCAGCCGTTAGCTCTTGATGCGAGTGTCCATTTATAGTTCTAACTTCCCAGTTAAAGGCTTTCCACTTTTCTGCAAAAGGCTCAAGTGCCATAGTTACTTCAGTTGGAGCTAGGGATTGAATTCTATTCCGGTCGATAATCACACACAGTCTATTCAATTGAAATTGTTGAGCAAGTAACGCACTCTCCCACGTTGTTCCTTCATTACATTCACCATCAGAGATGACAATCACAGTTCTAGAGTTTCGCTCTGCCAATTTGTGACTCAAAGCAATGCCGACTCCATACGGCAAGCCATGGCCTAAAGACCCCGTGGAAAGTTCAACCCCCCGCTTTCCTTCATGAGTTACATGTCCACCAAGAACACCGCCATCTTGATAATAAGTCTCCAAGAGAGATACCGGGAAAAAATCTTGTATGGCCAATACGGCGTATAAGGCCGCTGCAGAATGCCCCTTGGAAAGTATGACGGAATCTCTAGCAATTGAAGCTGCGTTATCTGGTTCGATATTTAAAATTCCAGAGTAAAGAACAGAGAGGATATCTACAACAGAAAGCGCAGAGCCAACGTGTGATGCTCCAGCAGCGTGTGTCATTTGTAAGATTTTGGTGCGCGCTCTCTTTGCGATTAATTCAGATATTAGTAGGGTTTTTCCCTGCGGACTTTTACTCTTACTCACCGAACCAAAATACCATTAGTTCCTAATCACCCAATATGCTTGGTACTGGATTCGCAGAATTTTACAGCGATTTTCCTGTTTATTGGCCGCGGCGTCTTGAGGGAGGTTCAGATTTCTAATTCATCCCAAGTAAGAGGAAGACTACCGAAACAAGACCTGTTGGACATCATTGAGTCTTCTCATACGTTATTAACTGACTTGAAATCAGCAAATATTCTTGTTTCTGGCGGTTCAGGGTTTATCGGAAAATGGTTAGTCTCAACGCTTTTAGAGGCAAATGAAGTAATGAATCTTGGCCTGAACGTAGTTGTGCTAACTCGAGATAGTCAAGCGGCGTCGTCGAAGCTAGGAGCTCATAAATCGGACCCACTACATTTTATTCAAAGTGATTTTTCTAATAGTGATACTTTGGAATACCCTAAAAATATTTTTTTTACACACATCGTTCATGGCGCAATTTCAACTACAAAAAGTTACGGAGATACAAGTTCCGAAGATTTAATCAAATCATCTAAGAACGGCGCAAATGCATTAATCGAGCGAGCGAGTTTCCAAGGTAATAAGCCAGTATTGATGCACCTTAGTAGTGGTGCTGTGTATGGGCCACAACCACTAACACTACCTAGAATTCCAAGTGATCGGGTGCTAGGAACAGGGAATGAGGTAATCTCGGATTATGCACTTGTAAAGATAAATACCGAGACTCTTGTTAGGGAAGCCCACGAAAAGGCAATTATTCGCGGCGCAAATCCAAGGCTATTTTCATTCTTTGGTCCTCACGTACCAATAGATCAACAATTTGCAATTGGTAATTTTATTCAGGATGTTATTTTGAATCGAGATATAACGGTGAGCGGAAATCCACAAACGTCCCGATCCTATTTATACCCTACCGACTTGATGCACACACTCTTAGTCATATTGACGAAGCCCACTATCGATGACATCCAGGTAGGGAGTTCAAGAATTACCACAATGGGAGAACTTGCGACTTTAATTTCGAACCAATTTGGCAGGAAGGGAATCAATTATTCAAATCCTAATTCGCTGGAGTCCCGATATGTCCCAGAGATGGACTGCTATGAGAAAAGCTACAAATTTGAGCAAAAAATAAGCCTTGAAGAAGGGCTCGCACGATGGCGCAGGTGGCTGGACTTTTAGTTTCTACCAGCTCTATTTTTTGATTATTGAATTCAAATTAAAATTTTAACCATGGAGGTGGGGTTTCTTGTGCATACTTTGAAAGATCTCTTTTCTCTCTAAGAGTATCCATTGGTTGCCAAAATCCCTCATGGTGATAAGACATTAGTTCACGATTCTTGACTAAACGTGGCAACGCTCCAGTTTCAAATGGCTCAGAGTTACTTTCAACGTATGTTTCAACGCCAGGCTCAAGAACAAAAAAACCACCGTTAATCCAGCCCTCATCGGATTGATTCTTTTCGCCAAAATGAGTAACAATTCCATTCTCTGAATGCAAATAACCAAAACGTGCAGGAGGCCGAACCGCCGTCAAAGTTGCAAGCTTTCTATTTCTCTCATGAAAACTTAATAGGGTGCCTACGGATACATTTGCAAGTCCGTCCCCATAAGTAGCCATGACTCTTTCACCTGGGACAGCTCTCATGCATTGTGCAATTCGGCCACCAGTCTGCGTATTCAAGCCCGTCTCAAGCCCGAGAACACTCCATGTTTTTGGGATGTCGGTTGAATGTGAAATCCACTCCTGTATAACTTCTGCCCGATAGCCAAGAGCTAAGATAAATTCTGCATATCCTTGCTCTGCGAAAATGTTCATAAGGTGCCAAAGTATTGGTTTATCATCTATTAGAACCATGGGCTTGGGTTTTTCCTCAGTTTCTTCAGCTAAACGCGTCCCTAACCCTCCTGCAAGAATAATCACTTTCATTATTTAGAACCAAAAATGACGTGGAGTGATTCAATCATGTAGTCCAACATCGGAATGGTTAAACCAGGCCAGACCCCTATCCAGAAAGTGTCATTCATGACAATATCTGTATTAGTTAATACTCCACTTACTCGACGAGGTGTACCTGCAAATGCTGGTTGCCGTAAGAGGTTTCCACCAAACAGGAGACGAGTCGCAATCTTCATTTCATTTAGTGCTTTAACGGTTTCATTACGTGTTTTAGGGCCATTTTGCTTTACAGTTAATGCAAAGCCAAACCAAGAAGGGTTGCTGTGTTCAGTAGCTTTTGGCAGCAGCAGGAACTCCTCCAGATCTCTTAGACCTTGCGATAAGTATTCCCAATTGCTTCGCCGCAGTTCAATGAATGATTCAAGACGATCCAATTGTGCCAAGCCGATAGCAGCCTGAATATCGCCAGACTTTAAGTTATATCCGATATGCGAGTATGTGTATTTATGATCAAAGCCTTTTGGCAATTCACCTAGCTGCCACTCGTATCTCTTCAAACATGTATTGTCGCAACCTGGCGCACACCAGCAATCTCGACCCCAATCCCGGAAAGACTCAATAATTGGCTTTAATGAGGCTTTCTTCGCAAGGACTGCGCCACCTTCGCCTGTTGTAATGTGGTGAGCTGGGTAGAAACTAAAAGTAGATAGATCTCCGTATGTACCAAGATTCTTTCCGCGATAGGTGCCACCAAGTGCGTCACAACTGTCTTCAACAACCCAGAGACTATGTTTCTTCGCCAATTCATCGACTAGGTCAAGATTAAATGGATTGCCTAGCGTATGCGCCATCATGATGGCCTTAGTCTTTGGCGTTATTGCTTCTTCTAGCGCTTGGTCATTTGCAACATAGGTAGCAAGGTCTACATCAACATAAACGGGGATTAACCCATTTTGGAGTATTGGCGTGACGGTAGTTGGGAATCCAGCAGCGACTGTTAGAACCTCATCACCAGGTTGAAGTGCGCGAGCACCAAGCTTTGGACTTGTGAGCGAGGTAAGCGCTATTAGATTGGCCGACGAGCCAGAATTAACCATAAATGCATGTCGCATACCTACTGTTTTGGCAAAGCGGCTCTCGAATTTTTCCGTGTATGGCCCCGAGGTTAACCAAAAATCTAGACTAGCTTCCACTGCAGAAGATATCTCTTCGTGCCCGAAAACCTTTCCAGTAACGGGAATTGTAGATTCACCAGCGACAAAAATCTTTTCGGGATGGCGTATGAGCATTGCTGCAGCCGTCAGTTCAGAAACTTTGCCTCCTAAGTCATTCTCCAAAATTGCCCCAATCCATTACTTTAGGTTGCGCCCTATTTGTACTTCAAGGGCTTAAGACTAGTGTTCAACTATGGATTTAACCTTAGGGAATAAGCTTGCAAGCCTCCATGGGCCAATCTTAGTGACAGGGCATACTGGATTTAAAGGAACCTGGCTTACTTTCTTGCTGGAAAATTTGGATATTTCGGTAGTTGGGCTCTCTTTACCCCCTGAGGAAAATTCACTTTTTAAGCGTGCGAACAGGTTTGGCAAAATACCGGAAGAGTTTATAGATATCCGAAATCCGACCCTGGTAACCAAATTTATGAACCGATACCGTCCTTCTGCAATTATTCACATGGCTGCCCAGCCGCTCGTAATTGAATCTTATAAAACACCACGAGCAACTTTTGAAACCAATGTGATGGGCACGGTAAACGTGCTAGATGCAGCTTTTCAAGCAAAATCTGTTGAAGCAGTGGTCGTTGTAACGACCGACAAGGTCTACCGAAACAATGAAACGGGTAGAGAATTTTTAGAAACTGATCCTTTGGAAGGTAAGGACCCCTACAGCGCGAGTAAGGTAGGAACAGAAGTTGCGGTAACTGCATGGCAACAAATTTCCAAGGTGGAGACTGGTCCACAAGTCATTTCTGTTCGTGCTGGAAATGTTATTGGGGGTGGCGATTGGGCCGAGAATCGACTTTTACCGGACCTTATTCGTGGATTTTTGACCAGTGACCAAATACAAATAAGAAACCCACATAGCACGCGACCTTGGCAACATGTGCTCGATCCTTTACACGGTTACATTTTGGCCTTAGAAGCGTCAATGAGAGGTTTAAGCCTCACCAGTGTGAATTTTGGACCAGAGTCACCGAGTCTTTCAGTCAGAGAGGTAGTTACGATTGCATCAGAAATGTGGCACTCTCAAAACCCAATTGAGTATTTAGAGAATACCCCTAGAGCGTTTCCGGAAGCGGTCTCTCTCTCGCTAGATTCCCACCAAGCTAAATCAACACTTGGATGGACACCACGATGGACTCAAGAAGAGGCCGTGCAATCAACTATTGAGTGGTGGAAACAAGTTACTGAGAACCCAAACAAACTCAGAGAAGCGTGCCAAAGAGACATAGAAAAGATTATCTCAGAAGGCTAGTGTCGATGGCCGCTTCATTAAATATAGGTGCCCATTATTGAGCACAAGCTTCGTCAGTGTGTAAGATGAAAAACTGAGCGAATTACACTTCTTAACTTTCTAGGTAGTTGTAACCAAAAAGCTCTCAAGAGAATTACCATGCGCATTTCCCCACTTGAAATAGCTCTCGGTATCCCGCCAATATTCTCAGAATGTTTTGTAATTTCATGAACTAAAATGTCGGCATTATCTTGACTAAAATCCTCTGATAATTTAGAACAGTCTATAATAATCGAGTTGCCTGATTTGGTCGAATGGGTACAGGACAACCTAATCGCAGGAGATTTATCCGTAGAATCTATATCAAAATACCTAGCAGCTGAATCAAGGGCTTTACAACTACCATTTTCAATCGATACCGCGATATTGGAATTATCAAATTCTATGTCTTCTGTCATACTTAGAAATAGATTATTCGCCTCACCTTTTTTTAGAACTATGCCCAACTTTAAAGCCAAATCATTCATTATGATGGAAGCTGTTTTCGGCGATTTGGCAGTTTGGACTAATTGCCTTGCAACTTCAAAAGTGATGGGCAAGCCAAAATTTACATTCCCATAAATAGGCTGCAGTTTTGAAACACTTCTCCAAAAAGTGACTCTCTCGTTATCGTTGAGGCTCAGTACCCACGCCTTGTACTGAGAACTATGTAGAAACTCATTGAGCCAAATGGTCCCTTCGAAGAATTTCCGCTGAAGAGGGGCAAGAGAGCTTTCTTGGTTGGAGTGAATTCGATATTGTAAAGTTGCAGTTTTCGTTGTTTGAATCTGACCGGCGAGCAATAAATTTATTCCAGCCCACCAATCAAATGCGTATCTAGAGGAAGGAACTTGAGCGGGTACCTTCCTGACTCGAAAGAATAGGCTCGGCCAAATAAATGCGGGGCCATGTAGAGCTGTTGATAGGCGATCAAATATGGAATCGACATTATGAATGCTCGGGAAAATCGAATCTCCCGTAAGAGTTCCACCCTCATTTATAACATCGGCAGAGGCACCAAAGGCAACCAAAAAAGGGTTTTGGTCTAATGCTCTACGCCATTCCCTTAAACCTTCTGGCTTTATCACGTCGTCATCCCCAGGCATGATTATCCAGTCAGCGCCACTGTCCTGAATCAATTTCCAATAAGTAGATGGCCTAGAATCATTCTTTTCTAGACGTACAAGTTTACTTACATCTTTATTGTGTGAATTCCAATTAGCAAGCCTTTCAGCCACTTTAACAGCAGTGCCATTATCAATGATCAAAAACTGAACGTTTTCTTCCAAAAGCAGTTCATCAAAACTAGACAGTAGCTTGTCAAGATACTCCTCTCGACCCCTAGTGACTAAACACACTGTCAACTGCATGATCGCAACTTAGTGAAGTAAGAATGAATTTCTTTTGACACTCTGTCCCAAACAAATTCAGAAGTCCAATTCTCTCTAAAATATTGACTCCGAATGAAATGTTTCATTTCCGTTAAGATAGCTAAAGCCCTAGCGTTATCAAAATTATCTAATTCCGAGATAATTTCCTTGGGATTACCAATTGACTTTATCCCCAACTCAATAGGGAGCCCAACATCCTGAAGGTTTGGACCAACATAAATAGGAATGGCGCCATTCAGAATTGAATCAAAAATTTTTTCACTCACAAAAGAATTAGAATTTTCAATCACGAGAGAGAATTTGCTTTGTTGCAGTAAATGATGTTTATCTTCCACGGCACCCTGCACCGCAGGGTAATTCCTTAAAAGATTTCCGTAAATCCCTACTAAATTAGGAAAATAGCCGTTCTTAATGGTGAATATAGCAAGCCAAAATCGATACCCCAACTTTGTCTTCAATGAGCTGTCCCAAAGTGGTCCATAAACCTGTATAAAACCCGGCGGTAGATACCGTACAAGATTTCTCCGCAGTTTATAGTTAGCACTTTTGGTTGGACTTACTTTATTTCCGGCGATCATGACAATGTTAGATGGACGTTGAATCCAGGTTTCCAGATTAAATCTTTTATCAAAGCCCGAATTCTCCAGTATAGATTGAAGTGAAGGATCGTTCCGTTCAGGTTTTGCCGGATTTAAATGATATTGGTAAGGCCAGCCAACAAAAAAACTTTTATTTAAATAGTCAATTCGAGAGCCAGGAGAAATAATCAAGCCATATTTCTTTTCAATACGTGGTCCATATTGAGCAGGAAATACGGCATCGGGCTCTAGCCGAATTAAGACTGCTGAAGCCGCTTTCCCTCCATTTTTGATGAATCGCCGGTAACTCCGTGCATCATGATTGAACGATATGAGAAAGAGTCCATTAGTATCCGAAGTCAATTGATAGCCTAAGCGCTCTAAATGGTCATACAGAGATGGACTTTTACTCGGGTCAGATCGATCAGCCATTCCCGTATCAGCCGAGCCCACAATAGATACTGTCTCCAACACAAAAAGCATTCTAGTCGATGATTTCGTGAGAGAGAGAATATTTAAGCCAGCGGCTACAAATAAAGATCTATATCAAGGGTGCTCAGAGTTATACAAGCCCGCTGCCTGTCCCGAGCATAAAGAAATCGTACTATGAACAGCATTCATTTAAATAGCGATATACGAATAAACACCTTGAGTCTGCTTCGCTTAGGAACACGGCTTCCCAAGAAGTCAAAAGATCCATATTTAAACGAAGCTTTCCTCAACATTCAAAAGAAGCACAATAGCCAAGAAGAAGACAGTTATGTAATTCCGCTAGTCTTGCTATGTGAAACCACGAATCAAAAGTAGAAAGTTTATGGGGGACGGTACGCGTCTGCATATGACGTACGGCCTCAATATTGGTGGTTGCGAAACTCAAATGTTCAACTTGGCTCAGGAATACGCAAAGAGAGGACTACAAGAAGAAGTTATTTTTTGTAGTTTCAGCCTGTCCGGTATCGCGGCAAGAAAGATCGAGGCATTAGGATTTCAGGTCTACTGCCTTTCCTTAGATATTTGGGGAAAACCATTAAGATCCCTCCTATCAGTCATAAGATTTTTGAGGGATAAAGATATTGAGTTATTAATCACAACAGGTTTGGAAGCAAATATGTTTGGATGTCTAGCGGCAAAAGTTGTACATATATCTCGAATTGTGACAGAAGAAATTGGAATACGTAGTTATTCAATCAAACAGCGGATTATTTTACGTTTATCACTAAGAATGGCAGATTATAATTTTGCTGTATCAAAAATCGTACTGAAGAATCTCCTGGATCAAAAACTAATTCGCAAAGAAAGGGGTTATATTTCATATGCACCTTTAGATTTAAAGCGTAAGTCAACAAATCTGCTGTCACTAGAAGCAAAGGTGAACCTGTTGTATTTGGGACGAATACACCCGGAAAAGAATTTAGAACTATTGATTTCATCTTTAGGCAAAATAAGAGACGGTAATTACAACAATTTCCAACTAGAAATTGTTGGAGTCCAAAATTACGACGAAAGGAGATTAATTGAAGAGATAGTGCAACTGCATAAGCTTGAAAAGTTTGTGATGGTCTTTGATGCAACAAGCAATACAGAGCAGCACATCGATGGGTGTAATTTCTTAGTGCAATCTTCGCGAACCGAAGGCATGGGATTTAGTGTTTTGGAGGCAATGAGTAGGGGGAGACCTGTCATCTCTACAAATGTAGGAATAGTGCCGGAAATCATTGATTCGGGGGTTAATGGTCTTATTTCAAAGTCACAAAGTCAAAGCGACTATATGAGTGTTTTACTTACAGCAATTTTGATGGATCGGGGCGAATATGATGCGATGGTGAATCGTGTATTAGAAACGTCGCTTTCATTTGTTGAAACCTCTACCTATTTGGCTTTAATTGATTCCATGGGCAGGAAAACAAATTCGTGAATAACAATAGGATAATATTTATGATGTATGAAGATTCAAAATCTACTTATGCAGAGTCATATTTCTTACCCCTAGTTGAGGGGCAGCAAGAATTTGCTTCAACCATACTCTTTATTAGGATTACTGAAAGAATACTGGGACATCCAATAGTAGTAAGTCATCGCAATGATTACACCGAAATCTTGAATGCACCAATCGGTAAAATTAGTTTTTTAGGAGCACTTACTATTGGGCGAAAGGTACGGAATTTCCTAAGAGATTCGAAGGACGTAGACAGGATTGTCATCAATAGAGGAATTTACCCGATTTGGTATGCCGTGGTGATACAAATTATGGCTCGTGACAGATTCTCATTTATTTATGATTCAGATGGGTTAGCTGCTGATGAAGCTTATGAATATCGACGCGGCCTTAAGAGTATTCCGATATACATGATTTCAAGAATGGCCGAATTTATGTTGGTAGCCCGTGCGCAATTGGTCCTTACTAGAAGTGAACTAACAAAGACAATTTTGCAATCAAGAGTGCCTATATCTAAAAAAAGGAAATTTGCAATCCTAAATAATGGATGTGTTACAAAAAAGTATTTACAAGTTACATATGAAGGGAGAATTGCTTTAAGAAAATCGCTCAAAATGGGACTCAGTGACTTGATTTTGGTCTATTTAGGATCATTTGGCAAGCAGTATGAATTTGAAGAAATGTTGAATCTCTTCCGAAATATCGAATTGGAAAACATCTCCAAGAAGCTGCTGATTCTGGTACCCGCCAGTGAGGTTGTCTCAGTCGAAAAGCTAATATTGGATTTTGGAATAGCTCCAGAGGTCTTTTCTGTAAGAAATGTAGCCCATAGCGAGACCCCAAAGATGCTAAGTGCTGCCGACATTGGTTTCTCACTCCGAAAAGAGAGTTTTAGCATGGCGCATGTAAAACCACTCAAAACCAGGGAATATCTCTTTAGTGGGCTTTGCACAATCTATTCAGACACTACTGGGGACTTAAATAGCTTGCCATCCAATCTAGGATTCACTCTAAATTCGGCAGATAAGGAGCGAAATCGAGGGCTAGAGAATTGGGTCCATGAGGTTCTTGAAAATAGAGAGACAAGGTTCAATGAGGCTAGAAGTTATGCATTTGAACATTTGTCTATTGAATCTGACATTAAAATCTTAAATACTTCAATTCACAAGGTGTTAGATTCTCCTGATGAACAATAATCTTAGAGAGATTTGTCCTGTATGTAATTCAAAATTGCGTCGTCGAAAGAAGATGGAACTCTATTTGGAATGTATTGGTTGTCGTTGTTTAGTGACAACAATCGTATACTCGGAAGAACAAATCAGAGATTATTATTCCGCGTACAAGACTGATGCAATTGAATCAATTGGCGATGACATTCGAAACAGAATTTCTGGTAAAATTATCGAATTAACAAAAATTAGTGGTGCAGGAAACTTTTATGATTTCGGTTTTTTAAGTGGCATATATTTGGTTGAGGCACAAAAACTTGGATTGAAATGTTTTGGATATGAGTATTCAGATCACTTAAATGAAAGAATTAAAGAATTGGGAGTTGTAATTGAATCTGATAGCGAGTTACATTCTCCTAATTCCGAAAAGATGGACATTTTTATTGTTATTGAAACATTAGAACATCTAATAAACCCAACTGAAACATTAAAGACGGCCCGCGCTAGACTAAGAAATGGTGGCGTGCTCTATATGACTACTCCCAATGCGAGAAGCTTAAACCGGAAAATCCTTGCTGGAAAGTGGTCAGTCTTCAATCCACCTGAGCACTTGGTGATTTTTTCTCGCGAGAGCATAAGAAAGACATTAACGGAATTAGGGTTTTCTGATATTCAAATATTGACAACTGGGTTTAACCCTCATGACTTTATCTCCAATATAAGAAAGACGTCTACATTGGAAAATTCCAATTTCAGTTATGAAGGCGTTAAGCGTACTAATATGTCGCGAAAGCTAATTTCACTTGCTGAAAGAGCAATATTCATAAAGTATCTTTTTAGATTGATTAATAGGTGCTTAGTAGTATCAGGCCAGGGGGATAGTTTGAAGATTAGTGCAGTAAAATAGACTCGATAATTCTATTTCGTAAGTCAGCAAAACTACTACCCGGGTAATTACTTTTTAGATACTTTGACATGTTTTGATTTATGAGGTCATACAGAAATAGGTCAAGGGATTGCTTGGAGATCAAAGTCAACCATGATTGACGAGAGTTGTCTCCAGTGAATTTTAGCTTCCCAACCCAGCACTTCCCGTGCTTTTGTTGGGTCACCAATTAGTGCATCTACTTCAGTAGGGCGTCGATATCTACTATCCTGAATAACAAAATCTTCCCAATTAAGATTAACGCGGCTAAAAGATTCATGACAAAAATCTTGGATTGTTGCTCCGACACCGGTAGCAACAACATAGTCACCTGGAAGATCTTGTTGGAGCATAAGCCACATGCTTTCTACATATTCTTTGGCATAACCCCAATCCCTAATGGCAGTGAGATTTCCCAAATATAACTTCTCTTGTGACCCCATTGCAATTCGGGCAACGGCTTTTGTAATTTTTCTAGTAACAAATGTTTCACCGCGACGAGGGGATTCATGATTGAATAAAATTCCGTTTGTTGCATGAATTCCATAGGCTTCACGATAATTTACAGTTGTCCAGTAAGCATATAATTTTGCCGCCGCATAGGGACTTTGAGGACTAAATCTACTAAATTCATTCTGAGGTGGTGGAGTAGAGCCAAAGAGCTCACTCGTGCTTGCTTGATAAAATTTCGTATTTATCTTACTTGACCTAATTGCTTCTAGAAGCGCTACCGTTCCGATGGCATCGACATGAGCGGTATATGTTGGCATTGTGAAAGAGACCATGACATGACTCTGGGCTGCAAGATTATAGATTTCGTCTGGCTCTATTTCACGAATAAGATTAGTTAATCCGGACGAATCAGTCATATCACCGTAATGAAGGTGGAGTTTGTTGCTCTGATCGTGCGGATCCTTGAATAAATGATCAATACGTGATGTATTAAATGTGGAGGCTCTTCGAATTAATCCATGAACCTCATAACCTTTTTCTATAAGTAAATCAGCTAAATAGGACCCATCTTGGCCCGTTATGCCAGTTATAAAAGCCTTCACGGTTAGTACCTTCCTTGAAATACTGAAAGCACATCTGCCAAGATATCCAGTTCGTGTGCCAAATCGTAGTGATGGTTTCCAACAAATAAGCCGTCATCGTGTACCTCGTCGGCTACGGGGAGAGCTCCGATTGGTGCATGGTCAAGGTGTTTTATAACAGGGTTACGAGTGAAATTTCCGGCAACAATTGGTCGACTATCAATACCAGCTAAACTTAAATTTTCCACTAATTCATTCCTTAAACCTTTGAGTTTTCCTTCTAGAATGATTGAGAAACCAAACCACGAAGACTGACCATTTTCAGTTTGAAATCTGAATCCTTCATTAGTTGTCAATAAATCGTGAAATTTCTTAGCATTGGAACGTCGAGTACTAATGAATGAATCAAATTTAGTTAGCTGCACTTTTCCAACTGCTGCCTCAATTTCCAAAGGCCTTAAGTTGTAGCCGGGCAAAACAAACCTGTATAGGTCATCCCACTTAGTTCCTGACTTATCGTGGACATGGTTGTTCGTCGGTAAGTCCCTAGTCCATCCGTGGGCTCGGAGCGATCGCATCGTTTGGAATAAAGCTTCGTCATCAGTAAGAATCATTCCACCTTCCATCGTCGATATATGGTGGCTAAAGAAACTTGAAAATGTTCCTCCTAGACCAAAGGTACCAGCTTGCTTTTCGCCCAACGATGCGCCCATTGATTCACAATTGTCCTCAAGTAGAATCAAACCATTTGCATCAGCAATCTGCTTTAAAGTTTCCCAGTCGGCAAGATTGCCTAATAAATTGACAACAAAAATTGCCTTTGTGCGCTGAGAGATTGCCCCTTCAATCTTTTTGACGTCAATATTCAAAGTATTTGGATCGATATCCACAAATTTAAGAGTACAGCCGATTTGATTAACTGGATAATAAGTAGTGCTCCAAGAAACAGCAGGCACTATTACTTCATCCCCGGGTAGTAATTGGGGCTCTTTGGCATAACGACATGCGGATGCTAGTGCAAGATTTGCACTAGAACCGCTGTTGACCATAACGGCAAAACGACTTCCAAAATGATTTGCAAACATTTCCTCATATTCGCTGACCTCTTGACCCATAGTAAATCGTCCCGAGGTAACAACTTTATTTATTGCTTCAATCTCCTCGGGCCCCCAAGTAGAGCTTGCTAGTGAATAATTACTCATTCAGTAAATTTACCTTACTCTTAGACAAATACCAATCAACTGTTTTTCTAATGCCTAACTCAATACCTACCTGAGGATTCCAACCTAACTTTTTAGCCTCAGTTACATCTAGTAGTTTGCGTTGCATCCCTACTGGCTTAGATAAATCAACAACTATTTCAACATCTAGATTGAAAGCCTTGATTACCATTTCATAATACTCTCGAACACTATAATCAACGCCAACTCCAATATTGAGTAAATTCGGATACTTACTTAGGCAAGGGATTGAATTGAGCATAAAACTCGCTACATCTTCAACAAATGTAAACTCTCTTCTTACGCTTCCATCACCCCACATCACTATCTTCCTATCCCTAGTTTCTGCAACAGAGCCGACCTTTCCAATAATTGCAGCAAGCAAATGGCTGCGGTCGGGTTCAAAGTGATCATTGGGACCGTATAAATTAGAAGGAATCAAATTTCTCCATGCAAACCCTTTAGTCTCAGCAACATATTGCACATTCTTTGCCCCGACTATTTTGGCTAAAGCGTAACCTTCGTTCGTTGGCTCTAAGGGGCCTGATAAGATTTGTCTCTCTGACATAGGTTTTGTTAGATTCATCGGATACATACAAGAACTACCTACATAGATTAACTTTTCTATTTTGAAGAATTCGGCCGCTTTAAGTAAATTTCTATCAATTTCAATATTCTGAGTAAGAAATTCAATAGGGTTAGCAACATTTGCTGCAATCCCGCCAACTCTTGCCGCAGTATGAATAATTGCCCCTGGTTTAGTTCTGTTAATGTAATCAAGAGTTTGTGAAGTATTTTCAAGGTCTAGCTCAGATCTATTAGGAGCAAGAACATGAATTCCTAATTGCCCAGCGAGTTTAACTAATGTCGAGCCGAGCATTCCGGTTCCTCCGGTGATCAAGACGCTCATCAACTAAGTCCTATTTCCCTTAAATACAGTGTTGATTGCTTCATCCCACTTATCAACAAGGTGTGCGTGCAGATGAGTGTCACTTATGTATTTCATGCTTTCTCTTTTCATTCCTTCGTTTACTCGCGTGGAATTTGCCATTCTTTGAAGGTACTGAAACCAGTTTGCACCTTTCACGCAGGCACCATCCTGTTTAGCCGCAATTGCAACCCTATTATATGAAGGAATATCTGAAAAGATTGTTGGGAGGCCAAGCTGCCACATCGAGAGTAATTTATTTTCAGATTTCATTGCTGCAAACTTGTCTGAGGCAGAAATCGGTATGACCGCAAATTCAGACTTAGCAGAAAAATTTTTTAGGTTCTCTATAGACCACGGAATGATTTGAATTAATTTACTTGAACGTGGAAAAATATCAGCGACTAGTTCTTTTGTGACAATTTCACCGAGATATCCGCCCCATCGAGGAAATTTCTCAACAGTCACTAAGTACATCCCCCAGTTATATTCATCCAAGAATCTGTCCAAATCCTTTGCGATAAACTTAAAATGTTTAAGGGTGTAACCGAATCCCTCCCAAAAGACATAGCGATTTTGGCTCTGCTGAACCGAAGAATTATCAAAAGGGAAACTAGATTCAATTTCGCTAATTAGTTCAGAGTGATCGTCTAGAATTACAAAGACATTCGGATTGAATTTTTTCACTAATTCACGCTGTTCTGGCGAGGCAACTATGATTGCCGTACTCTGCCTACAAGCAGTTCGTAGGTGTCTTGTATAAGTTAGCCATCTCAGGCTGCTTGTTCCACGAAAACTTCGCACAATATTCCTCAAAACGTCCCGAATGAGGTTGGGATTTTCTCCTAGGTAGCCATCGACTAAATCTAAAATTACTGGCTGTTTTGCCCTTTTTAGCCAGTAACCGAAATTAGCTTCATTGGATAAAACTAAAATATCGCTATCCAACGGATTACTTGTATTGAGTTCACATTTCTTATCTTTTGCCCATGCAGCAAGTCTGCGGCGATCTGCTGGGTGCTGTAAATCTTGTGAATATGGAACATAGCCAACGCGAATCAACACATTTTCCCTTTCACATCAATCAAGAAGGTGGCAAAGATACTGGCCATACTCGCTGTTTTGGTATGAGGATGCGATTTGCAAAAGCTCTGCCGAAGAAATCCAGTTATTTCTCCAGGCCACTTCTTCGATCGCTCCAACTTTATAGCCTTGCCTTTCCTCGATAACACGGATGTAATTACTGGCATCATTAAGACTGTTGACCGTACCGCAGTCCATCCAAGCGGTTCCTCTGGCTAGCACTTTTAATTTTAAGTTACCACCATGTCGGTACATGTCAAGAAGTGACGTAATCTCCAATTCGCCACGTTCGCTTTTCTTAACATTTCTTGCTTTTTTACAAGCGGTATTGTCAAGAAAATATAAGCCTGGTATTGCTAATTTTGATTTCGGATTTGTGGGTTTTTCTTCAATCGAAGTTACAAATCCGCTGGAATCAACTTGTGCGACCCCATAGCGTTGCGGATCTGTAACTTCATAACCAAAAATTATTGCTCCCTCAGGATTGTTGCACCTAGCTAAATCACGGCCAAGTCCACTACCGTGGAAAATATTGTCACCAAGGATTAAGGCAACGCTATCTGATCCTATGAAGTCTTCTCCAATAATGAAAGCTTGAGCCAGTCCATCGGGGCTTTCTTGAATCTCATAACTTATGGTGATCCCCAAAGACTCACCATTGTGAAGAAGTTTTTGAAAAATAGCCTGATCGCTTGGCGTCGTAATAATCAGGAAATCACGGATTCCAGCTAGCATTAGCGTTGACAAAGGGTAATAGATTAGCGGTTTGTCATAGATTGGAATTAACTGTTTGCTCAGGGCTTTGGTGCTTGGCCACAACCGTGAGCCAGTCCCCCCAGCAAGAATGATGCCCTTCATTTGATAAAGGGTACTTCACCTGTAGGTTTGGTCAATCACATATGGGAGGAGGTGCCCAATTTGAAGATATTAGTGACAGGTGGTGCAGGATTTATCGGCTCAAACTATGTCCGTCGGGTAATTGATGGCACTCTAAATGGGATTTCGTCTATCACTGTTCTGGACAAGCTGACTTATGCAGGCACTCTATCGAATTTAGCTGAGTTATCCGAGAATAGCTTCGAGTTCATCGAAGGAGACATTTGTGATCAAGAGTTAACTAAGCGGTTAGCTCTAAGACATGATGTGATTATCAATTTCGCCGCAGAGTCTCATGTTGATCGCTCAATTTCAGGTTCTCGAGATTTTATAACCACCAATGTATTAGGTACCCAAACATTATTAGAGGCTGCACGGAAAGGGGAAGTACAAAGCTTTATCCAGATCTCAACAGATGAAGTCTATGGATCTATTTCCAAAGGCTCGTGGCCCGAGACTGACCCACTATTACCCAATTCTCCTTACGCAGCCTCTAAAGCTTCTGCAGATTTAATCGCGCGGTCCTATTTCCAAACTTACGGATTAGATGTTCGAATTACGCGCTGCAGCAATAATTTTGGAAGAAATCAATTCCCTGAAAAACTAATTCCACTATTTGTAACAAATCTAATTGAAGGGATTAAAGTTCCAATATATGGGGATGGCTCAAATGTTCGAGATTGGTTGCATGTCGATGATCATTGTCGTGGAATACATGCGGTCTTAACGAAAGGCCGAGCTGGCAATGTCTACAACATTGGTGGCGGAACCGAACTGACTAATTTAGAGTTGACTCATCAAATTTTACAATTCATGGGCAAAGATGAGTCCTGGATCAAATATGTTACAGATCGACTAGGACACGATATTCGATATTCGGTTGATATAAGCAAGATTGTGAATGAACTTGGATTTCAACCTTTAGTGAGATGGAAAGATGGGTTAGCAGAAACAATCAATTGGTATCGGGAAAATGAGTCGTGGTGGCGCCCATTAAGAAAATGAAATGGCTAATTACAGGGGGGGAAGGGCAATTAGGCCGAGCTATGGCTTTAGAGCTTGCAAAGAGTAAATGCGATTTCGTTTCATTGTCTCATTCAGAATTAGATATTACGAACCGGACCCAAATTCTTGATTGGTTTGCAAGAGAATCTCCCGATGTTGTTCTGAATTGTGCAGCATGGACTAATGTCGACCTAGCTGAGGATCATGAAGTCTCCGCCTGGAGAATTAATGCAGAAGGTCCAAAGTTTTTGGCCGAAGAATGTTCACAAACGGGTACAAAGTTCATACACATTTCTACGGACTATGTGTTTTCTGGAGCTTCAGATAAGCCATGGAGCGAAGGAGAAATCCGGGCACCTTTATCTGCATACGGTCGAACTAAAGCCGACGGGGAGCGATTAGTTCTAAACGCTTATCCAGGTGGAACATACCTGGTACGAACCGGATGGCTTTATAGTCCATGGGGTAAGAATTTTGCGAGAACGATCATTAAGAAAGCGCTAGAAGACTCGAATCAGATTGATGTAGTTGGCGATCAGATTGGTCAGCCGACTTCAGCAATTGATTTAGCCGAACAAATACACACAATGATACAAAGAGATGTTGCTCCAGGAATTTATCATGGAACAAATAGTGGGCAGGCATCATGGTTTGAATTTGCACAAAAGGTATTTGCGCTCCTTGGCCAGGATATCGGGCGAATTCATTCAATTAAGGCAACTGAGCTAATGCGCCCAGCGTTAAGGCCTTCATTTTCAGTGTTGGGCCATGACCACTGGAGTGAAGAAGGAATGAAAACGATGAGAAACTGGCAAATAGCACTAGAAGAGACAATGCCTGTGCTACTTATTTCCAGAAAGATAGGAGAATAACCACATGGAATTAGAAGAACTTGAAATCAAAGGCGCTTGGTTGGCGAGATCTCCGATTCACGAGGACGACCGAGGATTCTTTCGCGAATGGTTTAAATCTAGCGATGTCGTTTCCGCGATTGGTCGAAACTTTACAGTTGCCCAAGCGAATATTTCTACTTCAGCTAAAGGTGTTATTCGAGGAATTCACTTCAGCACGGCACGAGAAGGCCAAGGGAAATGGGTGACATGTGTTTCAGGTTCGATTTGGGATGTAGTTGTTGATATTCGACCAGAATCCCCAACTTTTAAAAAGTGGATTGGTACTCACCTAAATTCCAAAAGTGGGGAATCTATTTACCTTTCGGAGGGCCTTGGCCACAGCTTCATTTCTCTTGAAGATAATTCGACCGTGACGTACATGTTAACTTCACCTTATTCGCCGCTCGAAGAATTAGGCGTGCACCCACTAGATCCAGATTTGGGTATTAATTGGCCGCTTCGAAACCATTATCTATCTTCAAAAGATTCAGTATCCCCAAACCTTAGAGACCTATTAGGAGAAACAATACTTTGGGAAAATTAAGGGTTCCATTAAAGTCAAACACACTATTTCGCTCACTTCAAGTTTTATCACATCGGGATCGACAAAAAGTTGGAGTTGTAGCACTTATCCAGGTTGTCCTTGGGCTGCTAGATTTACTTGGCGTAATTGCAGTTGGGTTACTAGGAGCACTATCTGTAACAGGGCTTCAATCGCAGCAACCAGGGAATCGCGTGGTTTCTGCATTGAACTTTATGAACATTTCTCAATTCTCATTCCAAGTACAGGCGTTATTCCTTGGTATATCTGCAGTTTTCTTGCTCGTTGGTCGAACAATACTTTCAATATTCTTTACCCGCAGAATACTATTTTTTATGAGTAGACGAGGAGCGCGAATTTCTTCGGAATTGATCTCTAGGTTACTCGCGCAATCACTCCTAAAGGTTCAATCTAGGACTACTCAAGAGACTCTGTATGCAGTGACCATTGGGGTGGAGATGGTGGTACTGCAGGTGTTAGCAACATCGATAGTGCTGTTGGCCGACCTCTCGCTGCTTGTTATTATGGGAATAGGTCTTTTTATTGTAGATCCGGTAACGGCCCTAGGCACTTTTTGCGTTTTTACATTAATTGGATATTTTCTCTACAAATTCATGCATGTTCGTGCTGGAATGCTGGGTCGTCGCAGTTCGGAGTTAAGCATAAGTGGTAATGAGAAGATTGTAGAAGTATTCTCCTCGTATCGTGAATCTGTTGTTCGCAACCGGAGAGACTATTACGCGCGCGAAATTGGAAAATTGAGGTACGACTTATCTGACGTCAAAGCAGAAGTGAATTTTCTTCCTTTCGTCAGTAAATATGTTATAGAAACATCTGTAATTGTTGGTGCCCTTTTAATGGGAGCAACCCAACTAGTTCTACAGGATGCATCTCATGCAATTGCGACCTTAGCAATTTTTCTTGCAGCAGGCACTCGAATCGCGCCAGCAGTTCTCAGGGTGCAGCAAGGTACAATTTTAATTCGTGGCGGATTAGGTCAGGCAGCGCCAACCTTGGATCTAATTGACTCATTGGGTTCCCTACCAATCATAGAAAATGTTGATGACAAGGTAGACATATTTCACGAAGGATTTATTTCTGAAGTTGAAGTGACAAACGTTAGCCTAACTTATCCAATGAAAACCTCTAAGGCGATTGAAGATATTTCGTTAAGAATTCCAGAAGGGAAAGCAGTTGCAATTGTCGGGCCGTCTGGTGCTGGGAAAACTACTGCCATTGATGTCATTTTAGGAGTTCTGAACCCCGATGAAGGTTCAGTCCTAATTTCGGGTCTACCTCCCTTATTGGCATTTGCTAAATGGCCTGGAGCCGTTTCCTATGTACCACAAGATGTTGTGATTTCTGCAGGCACTATTCGCGAAAATGTTGCACTTGGTTATCCGCTCGAAGAAGCCGTAGATGAGTTAGTGATGAGCGCCTTAAGAATTGCACAGTTAGATAAGTTTGTTGAGGGGCAGGAACTTGGACTAGAAACACAAGTGGGTGAAAGGGGGACGAAATTAAGCGGTGGACAGCGCCAGAGATTAGGAATTGCTCGGGCGATGTTTACAAAGCCACGCCTATTGGTTCTCGATGAAGCCACAAGCGCGCTAGACAGTGAAACTGAAGTCGGAATTTCACAAGCCATTCATGCATTACGTGGGTCGACGACAGTCGTATTGATTGCTCATAGATTATCGACTGTACGCAACGCCGATTTAGTAGTGTATCTTGACAGAGGCAAGGTAATAAAAGTAGGGACATTCGACGAAGTCAGAAATTCTGTGGCTGATTTTGATCACCAAGCTAAACTTATGGGGTTATAGGCGATTCCGTACGGTTCTAATCAATTCTAAAAGTGTATCAACATGGAGAAAATAAGAACCCAAGAAGTTACGTATGAGAGTGCGAAGAGAGGAACGAGAATGAAAGCCGGTAGTGAATTGAAAAAGAGTGATGAGCGACTTGGAAATTTACAACTCCTAAGGTTTTTCGCAGCCCTTTTAGTAATTATATTTCATACGGTGGGAAATGCCCACAAAAATGGTATTTCCACACCCAGGCTCGACATGATTGGAGATATCGGTAGAAGCGGCGTTGATATATTTTTTGTAATTTCAGGATTTGTTATGGTTCAAAGTCAAGCCATTAGGGTTTCTAGCCCAATATTCTTTATTTCTAGACGGATCATAAGAATATTTCCACTCTACTGTTTCTTAACAATTATATATTACATACTTGCTTCAGTTTTTCCTTCACAATTTCCAAACTTAGAGTTATCAATTAAGTGGTTAATAGCTTCTTTGACTTTTTCCTCAGGGATCCTTGGCCTTGGTGAACCATTGATTTGGCTAGGATGGACACTTGAATTTGAATTCTTATTTTATTTAGTTTTTTCATTGGCACTTTTTTCACGCAGTACGATTCGTACTGGACTTCTAACTGTTATTTCATTTATCGCGATAGTGCCTATTTTCGGACTAAATCCAATTGTATTTGAATTCTGCTTTGGAATCGTTGCTGCAATTATTTTTCAAAGGATAAGTATAAACGCCTTTTTTTGCAAAATTATTTCAATTTTTGGGGCGATGGCCTTGATTGGAAGTGTAACCTTAGAGTCGAATTCCTGGAATCGCCCTTTAATATGGGGTATTCCATCTTTTTTGCTTGTATTGTCGTCATCCCAATTGAAGCAAACTAAGAATGCAGTTATTCTAAAACTTGGAAATTCCTCATTTAGTGCATATTTAATTCAGATATTCACGATTCCGATCCTTTTTAAAGTAGATAAAAGATTGAATTTTCATTTTTTTCAGGGGGATGCACTTGTTGTCGTGATGGCCATTATAACAATTCTTTCAGGGCTCTTGATGTATGAAGTAGCTGAGAAAAGAGTAACAAAATACTTAAACAGGAGGATTCTTTCTTTCTCTTGACATTCAGAGCAGTATTAATCAAAAAGGAAGGCGGATAAGCCTAAACAGAATGTCTTGAACTATAAAAACTACTATGTCGCGCTGTCATTTATACTAAAGCGATCTTGATTGGCCTACTATAATTCTAATGTGATAATTTCAATTCTTGAATCAGCTAGGAACTGGAAATTTAGGCAAGTCCTAATTATGACCTTTATCTTAACGCATACTTTGTTTGCCATTTTTCTAGGGAAGCTCTTTGCTTTGGCGCCAGATGAAGGGGCGTATCTTAAGACTTTTAATCTCTTGTATGGATCGACCGAGATCGTAAATCCTCAATCTTTCAGCGGTTGGATCACGGCTCCTAAATTATTTTTGTGGATTTCTTACTTACCTGCAAAGATCTTGGTCCTATGTGGAGTTCCAGACTATCTTTCGTTGAGATTGCTTTCAATTTTGCTTACAGCTTTAAGTGTTTACTTACTCTTGGAAATTCTTGAGAAGAGTTATATAAAGAGTCGCTATTCACAAAATATTATCTTTGTGGTTTTTTTTATTCCTTCAGTCTTCCTATGGACTTCGGTTGGCCTGCGAGAGTCATTTATTATCGCTGAGATTGCAATTTTTTTGGCGGGCTTCAATTCCTTTATGCAGAATATTAATAAGAGAGGTGTCTTCCTACTCTTTGTTGGATCATATGGGCTTGTTTCAACCAAAAACTACTTATGGTCTTGTTTAATGGTTGCGTTACTCCTTTGTTCGATAATTTTTCTAATTCAAGGTATTAATTTTCGTCAAGTATTGAAATTACTTGTAGTCGGATTGCTATCGCCAGCTATATTATTCGCTAGCACCACCTCGGCTTACGCTTGGGACTTCATCCTTCATTCAGATATTTCAGAAACTGGCCAGCGATCAGGAGACTCAATTAGCCAAGTTTATATTGAAATACCTAGTGACGGTACAGATACAGGCTCTGGTACAGGCTCTGGTACAGGCTCTGGTACAGGCTCTGGTACAGGCTCTGGTACAGGCTCTGGTTCAGGTACTCCACCTGCTCGAGCGCTCATCACTTTTCATGGTGACTACACATTGATATCATTGCATTTCTATTTACTTGAGAACCCACATTCACTCTTTAGTAGAATTCTTAAAGCCTTACAGGTGGACCGAAAAATTGAAAAAATTTGGGAAGAAAAAATTCGCCTTGGGTTGATTCATAAGGATAATCAAGTTGGCACGGATACTTCTTCGCTCAATGGTCATATCCTCAAACCAGGCAAAATTAGTGATCCTTTTTCAATGATTTGGCCTGCAATTGTTTTTCTCTGTGGACCATTTCCGTTTATAGGCGACCCTGGAATTGCGGTGGGAATTGCATCTCTTGAATCATTCTTGTGGTGGGCCTTTTATGCGCTTGTTTTCTTTCAATTCATTAGGTTCCGAAAAGTGAAGTTCTTAAGGGATCCAGCAATACTTTTTACTTTAGTATTTTTGGCTGGAGAAATTGCCTTCAGCGCACTCGTGGAAGTAAACCTCGGAACATCATTTAGACATCGATCGATTCTCCTAGTGCCACTTGTTTTCTTATTTGTGAGATTGGCACAGAGGGCAAAAGAGCTAGAAGATTTAGAGTCTGGAGTTATCTAGAAACAAACGTGGCTTGGGCCGGGATCGAACCGGCGACCTAACGATTTTCAGTCGTTCGCTCGTACCAACTGAGCTACCAAGCCAAACAAGGTTTCAACGCCGGCGGCTCTAAGACCTACGACACCAAAACCTTTGCGACCCGGACGGGACTTGAACCCGCGACCTCCGCCGTGACAGGGCGGCGCGCTAACCAACTGCGCTACCGGGCCTTGAAAATATGGATTACATATCTGTCACATAAGTGGCTCTTATGTCACCTTCAAAGCCGTACTTCATTTACTACTTAATTACGTCAGGTGGTACTTGTGGTGCGTGCCCCCAACGGGATTCGAACCCGTGTTACCGCCGTGAAAGGGCGATGTCCTAGGCCCCTAGACGATGGGGACGTTTGAGGCTTGGCAATCGTACCTGCCAATGAGCGCGCAACCAAACTGGCTAATTAAGGGCCCAGCGCACTGAGATTGACACGGTTACATCTTGTTCGCCCAGGTCGATTTCAACGGCCATATCACTTGCTGCCCCAGCTTTTGCTGTCATTGGGTAAGGAGTTGAGTACACAGGCGATGAAGTCTCTTCAAGAGATAAGACTTTGCCAACAGATGTTCCGAGCAACTTGGCATAAGAACTTGCCTTTGCCTTTGCATTAGCAACGGCTGCTGTGCGTGCCTCTTCGGCAGCTGCAGCGGAATCTAACGTCACTGGAATTACTCCACCTAGTTGAACTGCATCTCCACCGGCGTTAACAACGGCTTCAATAACTGTTCCGGCAACTGATGCCTTGCGAACTAATACATCAAATGATTGCGAACCACGGTAGCCAGTGATCTTGGTTCCGGCCTCTTGAGTCCATGTGTATTCAGGATAGACAGAGATACTTGCAGAGCGAATATCTTTTACTGCAATGCCATTATCTTTTAGGGCAGTGCGTACAGCATTAGCAGCCTTTGATGCAGCAGAGAGTGCGGCCGAATTACTTGCGCCAACAACTGAGACAGTTGCATTGAATCGAACGGCATCAGGAACAACAGACACGGTTCCAACACCAGTCACGTTGATGTAGCGATTATCTATTGTGCCAGCGCCATTAGCGGGAATTGCAATGGCAACGACTCCTGCCACTGCAGCTACGGAGATTACGGTTGCGATTGTGCGAAGCGGATTTAGTTTCATGTATTA
>CAFABF010000012.1_pt1 | contig 24306 bp, 22 predicted proteins | sample 7267811 | NCBI WGS metagenome assembly CAFABF01 (sample SAMEA6814005, study PRJEB35770) | freshwater metagenome | biome: Freshwater; feature: Freshwater reservoir; material: water | place: Czech Republic | collected 2017-08-18 | depth 30m m
ATAGTTTTGATAGACCAAGAATTCCAAAGATCGTAAAACTGACAACCAAGATAACTGTGATGACGCCTTTTATGCCAATAGCCTTAAGCGAAATAACACTTACTTGAGCACCTAGCAATGCGACTCCGATACGCATTAACTTTTTACTTGCAAGAGCGGTCCCATCACTTGCAAAACTGGGCCACGAAGCAAAATTGGCTATAAGAAAACCGAAAGCAACACACAGTGCTAGCGGACTAATAGCTGGTTGCAGATTATGAATCTCAAAAGCAACGGCGACAACCGCTGCAATCAAAGCTAAGCCAGGTAAAGTTTTTTTCATTTTAGAGTCCTAACGTGGTAGACCATGCAGCTAATTGGGTTGAAACCTGATCTGTAATAGTTATTTCATCTGAATCAACTAACTTCTCTGGATTAACGCGATTAGCCCCCGGTAGGCGGCCCCCAGCTTTATTTACTTCTGTAGCAAAATCCTCGGTACGTGTATTAACTCCGTCAACTGAGAGTTTTGAAGCATCAATAGCTATAACAAAGTGTGAAATCTCTTGAGGTAAAGCATTTTGTTCTGCGGCAAACATATCTGGAATATTTTTCGACAAGGCTGGACCAATAAGCATTCCAGTTAATGACTCAACCAGAACCGCAATCGCATAACCTTTTGCGCCTCCAAGTGGGGCTAACATTCCAGCCAGCGCTTCTTTGGCATCTGTTGTTGGTGCACCATCTTTGGTAAATGCCCAACCTGGCTCAAGCTCGGCGCCGGCTTGAGCTTTTGCTTGAATCTTTCCGCGTGCAACTGCACTGGTTGCAAGATCTACAACCGTTGGTGGATTAGTAGGAATACCGGCAGCAATTGGTGACGTTGAAAGAAGCGGTTTGTCGCCTCCCCATGGTGGCATGACTGCTGGTCCAGTACTAAATGCAATTCCAACTAAGCCGCGATTAATCATTGGCCATACGTAAATGCCAAGTGCACCGCAGTGATTGGAGCGTCCTACTCCGACAGCAGCTATTCCATTTATTAACGCTCGCTGTGCCGCAACTTCTGCAGCATGCTGTAATTGCCAATGTCCAAGACCATCTGCGCCATCGAATACGACGAGACTTGGTAGATCAGTAACCATCTTTAACTCAGCGTGCGGATTAATTCCGCCAGCTTGTAAACGTGATAAATAAAATGGAAGTCGCATGAGGCCATGGCTGCCAATGCCCCATCGATCACTTGCGACAATGCAACGCGCAGTTGTTAATGCATGCTCTGGTTTAACGCCTACAGCCTCTAAAAGTGATTGAGCTGTGACAATCGCATTTCCTACGCTTAGCTGTGGCATTAGTTGCTGCTTACTTTTAAGGCTCCAACAGCATGTGTAGCCGCTTGCGACTGCAGTACCAGCGCAATATTACTTGCCAAGATTTGATTGATTCGTAACTGGCTTTCACTAGTAATGCCCGCAACATGAGGGGTCAGAATAAGATTAATAATTGTCTCCATGGTTCCTACCTGAGGTGGCTCTACAGCCCGTACATCCAAGGCAGCTCCAGCAATCACCTTATTTTTCAAGGCTTCCATGAGATCGGCTTCATTAATAACTTCACCGCGACCTACGTTAACTATGACTGCATCTGATTTCATTAGCGAAAGAGTTTTCGAATTTATCGTTCCATTGGTTTCTGGTGTTGATGGCATATGAATACTGACAACATCGCTGCGCTTTAAAACATCGTCAAAAGTTGTCAGTTCTACATGTGGCATATTCTTTGCATAAGGGTCAAACCCAATAATTGTGCAGCCAAATCCCTGAAGTAATTTAGCGGTTGCTAAGCCAGTTGCACCGCACCCTAATAAACCCCACGTAAGTCCTGATAATTCGCGGCCCGGTGTACGCACCCAACCACCTGCACGAGTTGCACTATCATGGCTAGGAATATTTCTTAACAAAGAAAGTGCAAGACCAAGAGTTAATTCGCCAACGCTGACTGCATTTGCACCAAGACCTGCGACCACAACTACTCCAGCTGCATCAGCGGCCTTAATATCAATATTGTCTAGACCTACTCCTGCTCGAGCAATCACTTTTAAATTTGGTGCTGCAGCAATAACTTCGGAAGTTACTTTTGTTCTATTGCGGACAACCAAAGCTGTGGCATCTTTTAGCGAAGCTTTGAGTTTTTCACTATCATTCCATAAATTATCGTCACGAAGAATAGGAAAACTCCCCTCCAGGTCTTGGAAGGGAGTTCCCCATACATCTTCAGAGATAAGAATCATTATGCAGAAATATACAACTTCGTGAATGTGAACTCGCGGTGACCCATAACTTCAGCTGTGCAGAGACGACCATTAATAGTCTTATAGATGACATCCATCATCATGTCTCCTGCCTTAGTTAAGTCATATTCATAACGAAGTAAACCTGAAACATCTAGATCCATGTGCTCAGTCATTGACTTGGCTGTCTTGATGTTTGCAGTTAACTTCAATACAGGAATGATTGGATTTCCAATTACATTTCCTTGACCCGTTGGGAATAAGTGAATTACCGCTCCGCCGGCTGCCATGAGTGTCACGCACTCAGCTGCAGCAGACGATGAATCCATGAAATACAGACCCTTCTTCTTTGGATCTGGCGCTTGAGCAGGCTTAAGGACGCCAATAACTGGCACTGAACCAGTCTTAGCAATATTTCCAAGTGCCTTCTCTTCAATAGTTGTTAAGCCACCAGCAATATTTCCTTGCGTTGGCTGTGAGCCAAGAAGGTTTGCGCCAGTTGCTTCAATAACTTTGATGTAGTTGTCATATGTAAGTTGGAACAAGTCACGGGTGGGCGCATCAATGCAACGCTCTGCAATGAGGTGCTCGCCACCAGTTAGCTCTGATGTTTCACCAAAGAATACTGATCCACCAGCTTCAACCCAGCGATCAACTGCTTGAGATGTAGTTGGGCAAGAGCCAAGACCAGAAGTTGTATCTGACTCTCCGCACTTGATGGACATAATCATCTCGCCCATTTCGGTTTCTTCGCGTTCTAAACCAGATGCATCTTGTAAGAACATTGCGGCAACACGACTTGCTTCTTGAATTACTTGTAGGTCACCTTTGCCTTCGATAGAAAATGCAGCAACAGGCTTTCCAGTAGCTGCAATTCCATCTGCAACTCTTTGAGTCCATTTTGGTTCGATACCAATGACAACGACAGCGGCAACATTTGCATTAACGCCAGTTCCAATTAAAGTATCAAAAGTTAGTTGTAGATCATCACCAAACTGCAAACGACCGAATGCGTGTGGTAGCGCCATTGTGCCCGGAATAACTTTTGCAACGGCCTCTGCAGCTGCATTAGAAAGATCATCGAGGGGCAAGATAATGACGTGATTGCGGATACCCATAGTGCCGTTTTCGCGGCGGTATCCCATTAAGCGCGGCTTGCTTCCCATCGATAACTCCTCATGTTGTGTGTGTGGATGTAATCACCTTTTTTAATTGCAGCAGATGCAAGTCCGACTTTGATGCCGTATTTAATAATCGCATCGCCTTCAGCTAAGTCGGCTAACGCAAACTTATGACCAAGAGGGATCGCATGATTTAAGACTGCGCTGCTCTCAGTACCTTCTTTAACAGAGCGCCCTTGCAGGATGCCTGGTTGCAGATCTGTCATCGCAACCGCGACATTGTCGCCATCGTGATGGAGTAAGAACTGCGGTGGAGTAATTGCCATAATTGACTCGCCTCTCGCAATATTCAATGGGTAGTGGTCTGACCTCTTGCTGGAGTCTAAGTCAATTAGGCGTGTTTCGTCTACCCCCCTGCCTAAAAATCCAGTAGTGGTCTAACCTGTTGCCATGAAAGCAGAGCTTCGTTACGGCATTATCGGCGCAGGCAGCATGGGCCGCGAGCATATTGAGAACATCAAGGTGATGGGTGGAGCGGTAGTAAGCGCTATCAGCGACCCACATACGCCTTCCCAAGAAGCCGCCCTGGCTATGGCGCCAGATGCCACAGTATTTAGCGATCACCGAGCCCTTATCGATTCTGGACTTGTCGATGCAATTATCGTTGCAACGCCTAATGACACACATGCGGCAGTCCTTAAAGACTGCCTGGCAAGTGACATCGCTGTATTTGTTGAAAAACCGCTTGCAACAACGGTTGAAGATTTAAAGTCAATTCTGGCCTGGGATGAGAAGCGAAGTGCAATGACCTGGATGGGCCTTGAATATCGTTTTATGCCGCCAGTCGCCGAAGCTATTGCTCGTGCAAAAGAAGGCGAAGCTGGAAAAATTCACCAAGTAACTATTCGTGAGCACCGTGAACCTTTTTATCCAAAGGTAGATAACTGGAATCGATTTGCAGAGCGAACTGGCGGAACTTTGGTTGAAAAATGTTGTCACTACTTTAATTTGATGGATTTAGTAATTGGCCAACAACCCATTCGAGTTTTTGCATCAGGTGGGCAAAACGTTAATCACTTAGATGAGAAATATAATGGCAAGCAAGCTGACATGTTAGATAACGCTTATGTTGTTTTGGAATATGCCAATGGGGCACGTGCCATGTTGGATCTATGCATGTTTGGCGAAGGCTCCTTTGATAAAGAGATTCTGACAATTGTTGGTGATGAAGGAAAGATTGAATCCTTCTTGCCTTCTCAAGTTGTCCGCGCTTCACGACGTGAAACTATTGGAAAGCTTTCTGGATGGAAGCAAGGAGCCAGTCACGGAAGCGGTAGTGAGCAGAAGATTGTTCATAACTACGACGTGAAATATATGGGCCACCACTACGGAGCTTCATATATTGAGCACACAAAGTTCCGTGATGCTATTTTGAATTCAACACCTGCCGAAGTCACTCTTGCTGATGGCGTTACTAGCGTTGTTACTGGCCTTGCCGCTCACAAGAGTATTAATGAGGGCCGAGTCGTTGAGATTAAAGAGTTGTGGAACTAATTACCAACTAGTCCAAGGCTTGGCATAGGTATCAACTACTTCGGCTAAAGCTTCAAGGCGTGGGATTGATACTTCACGTAAAGCTTTAGGAATATCTGCTGCTCCGACGATATCTGCCCACACAGCTCGCCCCGCTAAGAATCCGCTGGCACCACCCATGGCACATGCTTTAACGGCATCATTGAAAAATGGCTGCGTCACACCGTTAGAAAGAACCACCCACGGAGAACCAATTGCCTCTGAAATACGCGCTGCGTTCTTAGTAATTGCCGATAGATCGCCTTCGCCATGAAATGGAACCTCGGCCTTATATAAATCAGGCTTCCATGCTGCCGCTTCTTTAGCCGCCAGGATCAACTCCTCTTCACGGTTAAAGCTTCTTGATGAATCAGTTGGTGGCTTCACAATAATTTCGATGATTGATGGCAAACCTGAAACTCGACAGAGTTTATTAAAATCCTCTACTAGTCGTGCGCGTACATCAGGTGATTCATCATTGCGCCAAAGAATAAGAAATTTCAAACCAACGCTTCCGATATCTCGCATGCGAAGTGGATCTACTTCTGGATCTATTGCAGTATCTGTTGCAGCTCCACCCGGAGGACCTACTAGTAAGTCTGCTGCAGCGATCAGCCCACAACCACCAGTTAATGCTTTCTGATCAATAATTGCATCGATACCAAACTCTTGATCTACAAGTAACGCTGATGCAAAGGGAGAGAGCTCGCGTGCGACATCAACTTTGAACTGAGTTAACTGTGAATCAGGCACAGGAGTTGTTTGGTGTGCTGCAAACATTCCACGAAGAGCCTCACGCTGATCGACTGCAACCATTGCAAGTGCACCAGATGGACGTGCCAGTTTAGTTAATGGTGCTCTCATGATTGTGCCTCCAGATATGCATTAAGTTCCACGGTATTGGGAATCATTGATTGAGCATCTAAACCTCGACAAGACAGTGCAGCAACTGCGTTAGATCGCCGCATAGCTTCTTGTAATGAATAGCCTTGAATTAAATGTGCGACTAGCGCACCATGAAAAACATCCCCTGCACCAAGCGTGCTCGTAACTTCCACTGAAAATCCAGCCGCGGTGACTAAACCTGTATCTGCAGAAAATCCACTGCTTCCAGTTGATCCTTGGGTGGCGACAACTGTATTGCCCGCTTTAGTTGAATCTTTTTCAAGGGCCGATGCCAAATTCATACCGGGATAGCGAAGCGCCATCTGACGATCTGTGGGAACAAAAAGATCTACTGTGGCTGCATCAAAACTTTCAACGCCATAGCCTGCGTCAAATGAAATCTTCGCCCCACTACCACGAGAAATTCCTAGTGCACTTAATCGATTAATTCCGACATGATCAACATGTATCCAATGTGCTTGAGCTACTAAATTCTTAGCTGCATCGTTTACTTCAGCTTGCACCATGGGTTGGCGTGTACTAATCGCACGAGTGCTGTGTTCGTGAGCGGCAACAATGACACTGCCTGCGGTTGCAGTGTTTCCAATGGACACTCCAGACGTATCAATACCTTCGTGCTGAAAAATTCTTAAGACTTCTGCGCCATCTGCATCATCACCAATTGTTCCAACAATGGCAGTTTTAACGCCAAGGCGAGCAAGAGTTACAGCCGCAACTGCGGCCGGTCCTCCCCCTGCACGTGCAATCTCTTTTGCTATCACTCGTTCATCTTCACCTGGGTAGGTGTCAACAAGTGCGACCGTATCTATTGTTATTACGCCTACACAAACAACCTCGATACTGCTCAACGTTTATTCTTTTCACTAGCATCGGCCAAAGCAACCGCACGCGCTCCAGTTATATGTTGCAGAGTTAATTGTGAAGCTAACTCACCGTTACCAGATTCGATTGCAGCAAGGATTCCATTGTGCTCGTTACGTGATACGTCCGAACGTCCTGGCAAGCGTAGAGTTGTCTCCATCGACATCTTCATTACATCTTGCAAAACATTTAGCGTCTGATTAATAAATCTGTTACCAGCAATTCCAACAATTGTTAAGTGAAACTTTGCATCCAATATTTGAAGTTGGTCAAAATCTATAGGTGCCGTAGCTGTCACCGTATCTATTTGATTCAACGTTGCGCGCAATAAACGAAGATCCTCCTTGCTGGCCTTAGCTGCAGCCCACTTAGATGCTGGTACTTCTAACACTTCGCGTGCATCAAAAAGCTCATTCAGTCCATGAGTTGAGGACATCATCGAAGCACGAAGCTCTTGGGCAACAATTGGCTCTCGAACAAAAGTCCCTTGACCATGCTTAATTTGGACGAAACCTTGTGCCTGCAAAATATGTAAAGCTTCACGCAGACTTGGGCGACTCACTTCTAATAAGTCAGCGAGGGATCTTTCAGGGGGTAGTCGATCCCCTGGAGCTAACTTTTGAATATCTATCAACTCAATCAGTTGAGATGCAATACGTGCCGCTCTTTGGGGTGCAATTGGAGTCTCAATACTCATAACTTATCCTTTCACAGCGCCAGCAGTTAGGCCCGCAACAAATGTCCGCTGCATAGTCAGATACATGATGACCATCGGAATGGAGGCCACCATGACTGCCGTAAACAGCATGCTATAACTTGTTGCATATTCACCGCGGAAATCAATCAGCGTTAATGGGAGCGTCTTCTTATCTAATTCGCTGATGAGCATAAGTGGGTACAAGAGATCATTCCAACAGATTACGAAGAGAAAAATACCCGTGGCTGCCAAAGCTGGGCGGCATAAGGGTAGGGCTAGGGACCTATAAATTCGCCAGTGCCCAGCACCATCTATTGCTGCGGCTTCAAACATTTCACGGGATAAGTCTTTAAAGAATGCCGTCAAGATAAAAATAGAGATGGGCAGAGTGAGCGCAATATTAACCAAAATTAAACCGATGAGTGAGTTTGTTAAATGTAACTGAACAAATAAATGGTAGATAGGAATGATGTTTACTTGCCCCGGAATTGCTAAGCCAATTGCAAACAAAAGAAAAAGGAACTTTCCAGTGACGGTTGTTGATCTAGCAATCATGTAAGACGCCATACTTGCAAATAGAAGCGTGATACCCACTGAAAAAATTGCAACAATCACACTGTTTTTGAAAGGTGTAAAAACATTTCCAGTTTCAATTAATGTGTGAAAATTCTTAAGACTCCAGTGCTTAGGTAAAGCCAGCGGCTTAGTGTAAATCTCAAGATCATCTTTAAATGAGCCTAAAATAACTATCGAACTTGGAATCAAAACTGCCGCAGCAAAAAGTGTAAGTAAAGAGTTTTTGAATACTTTGTAGAACATCTATTTTTCTCCAGTATTAAGGCGCAATGTTCGGCGCTGGAGATATGTGAGAAGTAAAACAACGAATACTAAAATAATTGACTGTGCCGAGGCATATCCCCACTTGTAACTCGAGAACGCCGTGTTATAAATAAGGGTTACAAGCATGTCTGATGAATTTAGTGGTCCGCCCTGTGTCATGGAATAAACAAGATCAAAAGCTCTAAAAGTTTGAATTGTTGTATAGGCAACGACTACAGCAGTTGTTGGTAGGGCCATTGGCCAGGTTATGTTTTTAAACTGCTGCCAACGTGAAGCGCCATCCACTTCTGCAGCTTCATAAAGCTCCTGTGGGATCTGCTGTAGGCCGGCAACATAGATAACTACCATCTGACCCGTGTGGAACCACACTTGAGTAAGTGCAATTGCATAAAGAGAGTATCTGGTGTCACCCAGCCAGTTGAGGCCAGGGATACCTACTGATTTCAGCATTGCATTGATAAACCCAAAATTTGGGTCGTACAAAAAATTCCAAATTAATCCGACTGAAACGGAAGACAGAATTGTGGGGAAGAAAAAGACAATTCTAAGTGCTATAGAGGTTTTGGTGTTCTTTAACAAGAAAGTTGCAAATAAGAGCGCGAGTAGAGTTTGAAAAATAACTACGATAAATGAAAATCGAAAGTTATTTCCCAAGACTTTCATAAACAGGTCATCGTTTGTAGCTAAATAAGTAAAGTTATGGAGTCCTATGAATTCCGGCTTTGTAACACCGTCCCAGCGCTGAAAAGAGTAATAGACATTTGATAGAGAGGGATAAAGGTAAAGAAATGCATAAATTGCAAAGGCTGGAAAAGCCATGGCAACAAGAACACGGGATTCAGTTTTTTTCATATTAAATTTACGCAACCCAGCAACTCCCTTGCCACCTACCGTGGCAAGGGAGTTCTGGTTAGTTAGCGTATTGCTAATTAAGCACCCAGACTTTGTTTAATAGTCTTAGATGTATCAGTGAGCGTCTTCGTAATATCTGCCCCACCACCGATAGCAATTAATGCATCTTCGAGTGGGTTGCGAACTGTTCCAACATTTACGAACAAGAAGCGTGGTGCAAGTAAGAGCTTCTTACCCATGATGTCAGATGTGTTAAGTAGATCAATGTTGGCTGCATAGTCAACGTTGATGATTGAAACGTGCTGTGACGTTCCAACTGCATACTCCTGCGCGATAGGGGCAGTTGCAAGGAATGACAAGAATGCATTTGCAATGCTCTGATCGCGTGAAGTTGACTTGGCATTAACACTAAGAATGAAAGTGTTGTTAGTGATTCCTTGATACAAAGGCTTTGTATCAACAGTAATCATTGACATCATCTTCATCTTGCCGGCCATGCTTGGATTGAGCTTTGTAACTGTGCTCATACCAAATGTGCCAGTTGGATAGATTGCAGCTTTTCCAGAAGCGAAATCAGCTGGTGCAACAGTGTCGTTGTACCCGGTGACGTTATCTGGGAAGCAACCGCCATCATTCATAGCCTTGTATTTCTTAGCTATATCAACAAACCAGTCAGATGTTAGATCTGCCTTACCTGTATCAATTGCTGCGATACGTGCTGTAAGAGTAGCTAGATCTGGAGCTGAGTTCATCAAGAATGAGTTCATGATCTGACCTGCGTTACCGCGAGTTGCTGCTGGCCAAGCAAACGGAATAATTCCCTTAGCCTTCACTGCCTTACAGAAACCAAGCAGTTCAGTCCAGTTCTTAGGAACAGTCCAACCATACTTCGCAAACATTTCTGAGTTATATAGCGGATTGTTAAAGAGTGATTGGTATGGGACTCCATACACACGACCACTTACGGTTGCAGGTGTTAATGCACTAGCAATAACGTTCTGGCTTACATAACGGTTGCTTGAGATATCTTTCATCATGCCACCTGCCATGAACTGATCGAACTGTCCACCACGGCTAGTTACAAAGAGTGCAGCTTTCTTATTAACGCTGATCTTTGCATAAGCCAAGTTGGTGTAATCAACTGAGTTCATAATGACCTGATTGATATGGACGCCAGGGTTAAGTGCTTCAAACTTATCGATAATTGATTGAAGTACTACTTTGTCTTCTGGTCGCCAGTGGTGGAACTCAATTGTTCCTGGTTGTGCTTTAAGTGCGGCTACTGGCTTCGCAGTACTTGAACCCAAACGTACGCGGGTCCACGTTAGTTTGCCATTTGCTCCCATAGTACAAATCAGGGATGTTGTGCTTTGTCCGGTACTGATGCCTTCTGTTGTACATGCCTTACCGAATACTTCTCCAGCGGCTGTTGCTGATGGAAGCGTTGTAGCTACAAGTGCGAATGCAACTGCTACTACTGCTCCAAAGCGACGTGCGCTGAAGGTTGTGATTCCTTTAGCTTTCATCTGTGTAGTCCTTACCTGTCGAGGGTTTATTGGGTTGACTTACCATTCAGTGAGGGGGATCCCTAACTTTTGCGCCATTGCGCGAAGGCCCGGCCTCACATCGATCCATGAAATGACCAAGTGATGCGGATATCCGCCAGTGACTATTCCATTCACTAAAGCAGCTGCGTCAGGTTGAGTGACGACCGTTGCTGTATTGCCTTGGAAGTGATTGGGAGCAGGGATCGATTCCCCTCGGCTCACAACCATGCGTAAACCCGTGCGATTGCTCGGATCTACATCCCGATCAAGTCGAAACAGTGTGACTGGTCCGGTCTTGAGCGGAAAATTACCTGCAACGCCTAATTTGCGATTGCAGTGGATAGATTGCGTAGCATTTATTGGATCAGCAGCTAACTTGGTGGCCGCTGATCCGCAGTGCCATAAACGAACTAAACCTTGTGCGGCATCTAGATCAACAATATCTACAAGATAGTTTTCATCTGATCCCAAAGATTCACAAATCATCATTGTGACTGCACCTAAAACATCGCGTTCGCACGTCGTTACTGTTCCACGATCTGATAAACGCCCGAGTGATGAACAAATACACGCGCCTAAATCAGTTGGAAATTCAGGCCAGCATCGAATTGCAATCGCATCTAATGCCTCTTGTTCGCGCCATTCATCTAAGGCAACTTCAACACCAGAGACTTTTTTAGCCTCTGCAACATTGACCGAGGCAAGTGAAGGTTGTGCTGCTACTGCGCGCGCATAGGCTAATTCGCGGGCATCATCTTTGACTTCAGAGATTTTTCCAAATGCATCATCGATGGTTATCTGACGAACATCTAAACCAAAGAGTTCCTTTAATTGTGGACCATCAAATACGCAGGGAGTAAAACCATTTGGGGCATCCCCTACTGCACCGATTTTTTTGCCTTTTAACCAAGCAAAAGCTGCATCCACTTTTTCAGTTGGAGCAAACTCGCCACTGACTTCTTTAGGCGCATGCGCAGTGGGTAAATTTCCTGCGAGCGCTGCGATGATTGCTTGACGCACCGCAGGTTCATCGGCGTTGCCATGAATATGTCGTATAGATTGACCAACATTCATAAGTGCGTGTGCAGCAAGATTTACTCCACACATTGAGTTCAATTTAAGTCGCTCACCTACTGCCCCTGGTTCGCGCATCGACCATCCAAGGACGGGGCCCTTCACATTCCCTAAAAGCTCTACGGCAGGTGAAGCATCTGAAAATGAGGCCATGAAGAGAATGTGCAGATCAGCTGCAGGTAACGTGACGGCAGCAACATCCTCCGGCGTCATGATGAGTTCGGCTGGTCCGACCACTTGCGCCCCGAGCTCGATGAGCAAAGCTTTGGCGCTATCGAAATTTGCCTGTGCGCACGCGAGATCAAAAGTAGGACGAGCTAATGCGACGAGAGCAACAGTGCTCATTAAACCTCCAGTGGTAAGACCTCTTGGCAGAGTGTGCTACCAAAGTCCTACGCCGTCAATGAGAAAAGGGGTATTTCTGAGGCTATGTTACCTGACCGTGACGCGATAAGGGCTAGCGCTGCAAGAGCGCGGGGCGGATCCTGCCGGCAATCTCTAGCTGTGGCCAGTCTGGATCCACGCTCACAATCTGGATACCGCTCGTGCTCGCAAGGATTGTGTCCTCAACTTTGAAGCCTTTGCCGGTTGGATTCCATGCAATGGGCTGATTGTGGGCGATTACACGCGTTGTTGCAGAGTGAGCCGGCCAGTCTCGTGGAAGGTATCCAGTTGGACCGCCCTGATGGTGATGAGTCCACTCATCACTAGCAAAACCGTTAGCAGGGTATGCCGAAATTGCTGCATTGATTGGATCTGAGAATGGAGAACCAACGATCGTGGCATCTAACATTGCGGCTTCAACTCTCACTATCGATTCATAGTCCTGCAGCATTGATTCACTGACTGGACCAAAAGTAACAATGCGTGTAACCGAGGCGATCAAACCTTTTCGTTTTGCGCAGATAGATGCAGAAACTCGATTGCCAACTACTGCATCTGTTGGAAGTGGATGCCTGAACTTAAGAGCTCGCTCATTTCCTGCAACACCCAAGAATGAAATCTCTAAATCTGATTGCCATAATGCATGTGTAATAAGTCCGGCAACATCAATCTCTCGGTCAGTAGTTTCAACCTGCTTCAATGCATTACCTAATGCAATCGCTGCATCGCTGCATATTGTTTTAAAACGGTCAACATCTTCGTCAACGAGTGAAGCACGAAGAATCTCAATTTCAAGACCTACATCAATTCGGTCTGCACCTGGCTGATCACTTCCAACTTTTGATCCAGTAGGAAGTAGACCATCTCTTCCTTGCCACCAATCGATAGTTTTAACTTCTATACCTTCTGGAAACTCTTCAGCGACTAAACGAGGAGCTTCAATAACATTAGTAATTGCTACTACAGAGGTTGTGGTGATAATCAAGTCGAAACAGGCTGCATCAATAGTTGTTGGCACATGTGCACGTCCGGCGATAGCCCAGGCAAGATTAGGATTTCGTCGTAAAACAATTGAATCTAAGCCTCGTTCATCTATTAATTCACGAATCTTTGCAATTCGATCGCTAAAACCACTCATACCCATGATCCTATAACCGACCAGCTTGATGCACTCGTTTTAGAAACTCTTGAGTCTTAGGGTTTTTGGGCTCATGTAATACTTCTTGGGCACTTCCGCGTTCTAGAATATTTCCAGATTCCAAGAAACAGACTTCGTCGGCAACCTGGGTTGCAAAGCCCATTTCGTGGGTGGCTAAAACCATCGTCATTCCATCACTCTTGAGGTCACGGACAATGCTCAGAACTTCATTGACTAGGACTGGGTCTAACGCTGAGGTAATTTCATCGAGTAAAAGCAGCCGCGGATTGATTGCAAGTGAGCGAATAATGGCAACACGCTGTTGCTGGCCACCACTTAATCGATCTGGGTACTGATCGGCCTTATCCGCTAAATCAAAACGTTTGAGAAGTTTCATAGCAGAGTCGACCGCTTCTTCTTTGCTTTTGGTCTGTACTTTCATTGGCGCAAGCGTGATGTTTTCTAACACTGTTTTATGTGGAAAGAGATTAAAGGATTGAAAAACCATACCCAGTTTGCGTCGAACCTCATCTACGTTAATCAAAGGGTCAGATATTTCTACTCCATCTAAAAATATCTGACCATCATCAATGGACTCTAATAAGTTAATACATCGCAAAAGTGTGGACTTACCCGATCCGGATGCACCGATAAGAACCGTAGCAGTGTGTTCTTGCACCGAAAGCGATAAATCATTAAGAACAAGTTCAGCCCCAAATGATTTACGGATGTGTGAAAGTTCTAGTACATGGGCCATTAGATAGCACCTTCAGCATTCTGGGCACTGGTGCGTTGTCTGATTGCGCGATCTGTATATCGAGTCATAGGAATAGTGATGAGCAAAAAGAGAAGTGCGGCAACAACATAGGGTGTGTAATTAAAAGTACGGCTTGCATTGATTTGAGCCGCCCGCACTGCGTCGGTAACCCCAAGAATTGAAACTAAACCAGTGTCTTTAAGCAAAGAGACAAAGTCATTTAAAAGTGGTGGAACGACTCGGCGAATTGCTTGCGGCAACACGACATAACGCATTGTTTGAGCAGATGTAAGGCCTAGAGATCGAGAGGCGGCGCGTTGGCTTGGATGAATCGACAAGATGCCGCTACGAATAACTTCAGCAACGTATGCCGAATATGTGAGTACGACCGCTACCGTGCCAAGAAAAATAACGTTGCTTGAAATTCCTGTTAAGCGTAGGGCTGGAACGCCAAAGCCAACTAGCAAAATAATTAAAATCAGTGGTGCGCCTCTAAAAATATCAACGTAGGCCGTTGCCAGAAATCTAAATGGGGTCAAGGCCGGGGATTTAGTTGTGCGCATAAGCGCTAAGCCAAGGGCTATAACGCCAATACATGCCCCGCCAATAAAGGTTAACTGCAAGTTAATCCAGAGACCTGCAATGACCGTTGGAAAGACTTCACGGCCGTAGTTAACATCAAAGAAAGTTTTTTTGACTATCTCCCAGCCCGGAGAAGTTAGAACTATCGTGATCAATGTTCCAATGACGATAATGGAGGAAACTGCCGCAATCAACGCTTGTTTACGGTTGATACCTTTACGGGCGCGCGCTCTTTCTAGTTCACGAGAGCTTGGCGACCAAGCAGAGTTAGTTCGCTCTGACATGGCCGCCAAACTACCGTCTTTACTATTCTTTTTCGATTACGGCTTTAGTACTGGCGCACCAGCATCTGTTGCTAACCACTTATCAGTGATTGCAGCCAATGTTCCATCGGCAGTGATTGCATCAACTGCTGCAGATACACATGATGTTAATGCGTTGTCTTTAGAGAGCAATAGACCGAATTGGTCACCTGTCCCCGTTGAAGGCAACTGTCCAACGATTAAGCCATTGGTAACTTCAACGCCTGCAAGATAGAACGCGGTTGGCAGATCAACTACTAGGCCATCAATCTGTCCGTTCTTCAATGCAGATACTCCCGCAGCATTGTCGTTAAATACTTGAGGCTTAATTCCAATTTGATTTTGAATCGCATCAAGTGATGTTGTTCCAACTGCAGCACCTAGCTTTGCATTCTTTAGGTCTGCGATTGAAGTCTTACCAGCGATCTTGCTTCCTTTAAATGAAACGATTGCTTGCGGAGCTGTGTAATAAGGTGAAGAGAAATCAACGGCAGTTGCGCGCTCAGGTGTAATTGAGAACTGCTGCAAGTTAAAGTCAAAGTTTTTAGCACCTGGTGTTACAGCGCTGTCAAAAGTTGTACGAACCCAAACAACTTCATCATTGGTGAATCCAAGTTGCTTAGCAACGGCATAGGCAACTGCGCCTTCAAAACCATTTCCAGTCTCAGGCTTGTCATCAATAATCCATGGATAGTACGCAGGTTGTCCGGTTGCAATTGTCAGCTTTCCTGATTCAACTGTTGCAAGATCGGCCTTGGCACATGAGGCAGCATTTGAACTTGAAGCTGAATCACTCTTGGCACATCCAGACAGTGTCATCGCGGCAGCAATTGCTATCACGGCGAGAATTCCAAAACGTTTTTTCACGGTAGCTCCTAAAAGGTCAGTGGATATGTGCCCAAGGCTAGGGCATTACAAAGCCGCCATCAACAGGTACGGTCACCCCAGATACATAGGAAGATGCATCACTTGCTAACCAAATCAGCGTAGATGCGAGCTCTTCTGTCCTGCCAACTCTTTGCGCAGCGGTTAACTGACGCACTAATTCAATTGATTCTTTAGGCATTTGATCCGTCATCTCGGATGGAAAAAATCCTGGCGCTAATGCATTAACGCGAATACCTTTGCGTGCCGTCCACTGCGCTGCTAAATCACGTGTGAGACCGATGAGCCCAGCTTTACTAGATGCGTATGCAGCTTGTGGAAGTCCACCGGGGCGCATTCCTAAAATACTCGCAATATTTACAATTACTCCACCATTTTTTGCTTCTCGCGCAAAAGCTTGTGCCATCCAATATGCACCCATCAAATTAACATCAACAACATTTCTAAATTGATCTGGAGTTTCTGATGTTGCCGGCACTGCGGTTCCGACTCCTGCATTATTTACCAAAATATCAACTCGCCCAAAGCGTTCAATGGCAAGAGCGATCAGTGCTGTGCAGTCATCCGGTTTAGTTACATCGGTTTGTAAAAATGCACCACGTCTTCCCTCTGCTTCAACCAACGCCAAAGTATCGGGTAGGCGATCAAGCCGGCGCGCACCAAGCACTACGTCAGCACCTGCCTGGGCCAAGGCCTGTGAAAATGCAACACCCAGACCTGATGAAGCTCCTGTGACCACTGCCACTTTGCCATCGAGTCGAAATGTGTCCAAAATATTCATGCGGCTCTCCCCTTTTTAGCGCGATATGCGTACCGTACTACCATGGAGTTCAGTAATAGTTTAAGAGCCGAGAAATATTTACATGAGCTTCGCGATTTCATGGAACAGAAAATTTTGCCGGCTGAAACTATTTATCATCAGCAGCGAGCTGCATTAATTGCAGCCGGTCAGCCTCATGTTCTGCCTGCGATAGTCGAAAATCTCAAAGAAACCGCGCGATCAAAGGGGTTATGGAATTTATTTCTCCCTGATTCACATGACCCAGCCCATGGTTTGAGCGTTACTGATTACGCGGTTTTAGCCGAATTAACTGGCTGGTCTCCAGAGATTGCACCTGAGGTTCTCAACTGTTCGGCCCCTGATACGGGAAATATGGAAGTTCTACATTTATTTGGCAGCGATGAACAAAAGAAGCAGTGGCTAGAACCACTGCTAGCCGGTGAAATTCGTTCTGGATTTGCAATGACCGAACCTGATGTTGCATCTAGTGATGCCAGAAATATTTCAACATCTATCGTCCAAGTAGGTAATGACTATGTAATCAATGGTCGTAAATGGTGGACAACTGGTGCCATGGATCCGCGCTGTCAGATATTAATTCTCATGGGTGTGACTGATCCGGATGCAGATAGTAACCATCGACAGTCAATGGTTTTAGTTCCAATTAATACTCCAGGCGTAACCATCGTTAGAAATCTTTCGGTCTTTGGTTATATCGACCAACATGGACATGCTGAGATTCTCTTTGAAAATGTGAAGGTTCCCATCACAAACTTAATCGGCGCTCAAGGCTCTGGCTTCGAAATTGCTCAAGCTCGTCTTGGACCAGGACGCATTCATCACTGCATGCGAGCTATCGGTATGGCCGAACGCGCACTCTCACTCATGATTGAGCGTGCAGGTGAGCGCACAACCTTTGGAACACTTTTGTCACACCAAGGTGTAGTTCAAGAATGGATCGCTAACGCCCGAATAAATATCGAGCAAGCTCGACTACTAGTATTAAAAACAGCATGGCTGATCGATACTGTTGGAGCAAAAGCTGCGCGTAAAGAGATTGCTGCAATCAAAGTTGCCGTACCTCGCATGGCGCAAGAAATCATCGACCACGCGATCCAGCTTCACGGTGGTGCAGGCCTTAGCCAAGACACTCCACTGGCATCCATGTTCACTGGTATTAGAACGCTACGAATTGTTGATGGCCCAGATGAAGTACATCTACGAGATATCGCTCGCCTTGAGCTTAAGAATCGACTTTTAAGCAAATAATGGCGGTTGAACTTGGCGATGTAAGAACAGAAGATGCCTTCGATATAGCAGAAGTGCATCAATGGTTACAGAAAAATATCGATGCACCATCGGATCAACCCCTTGTGCGCCAATTTAATGCAGGTGCATCTAACCTGACGTATTTGCTTACTTTTAATGAGCGAGAGCTGATACTGAGACGCCCTCCTGTTGGGACAAAGGCAGCATCTGCTCATGATATGAAGCGTGAATTTTTTATTCAAAAAACTTTAAAGCCAGACTTTCCTATCGCCCCAAAAGTCGTTGCACTTTGTGAAGACCAGACGATTATTGGCTCAGATTTTTATGTAATGGAAAAAATAGATGGCGTTATTTTTCGACGAAATTTGCCCGATGGATTAACTCTCGAAACAGAAAACGTAGAGCTCATAGGAAATTTAGTTATCGATGGTTTGGTATCGCTCCACCATGTTGATCCCACGTCTCTCTTACAACTAAGTAAAGGTCCTGGATATGTTGCTAGACAAGTTGAAGGCTGGTCGCGACGTTATCGAAATGCGTTAACCCCCGATGTTTCCGATGGCGAAGTGCTGATGCAATGGTTAGATCAAAATCAACCACCAGATGTTGCATCGTGCGTTATTCATGGTGACTGGCGTTTAGATAACTTAGTCTTCAATGTCGATGCAACACCACAGTTAGTAGGTGCCCTGGATTGGGAGTTAGCAACAATTGGTGATCCACTGATGGATTTAGGCTCATCGATGGCCTACTGGATAGATCGAGATGACAGCGGAGCTTTTGCTGATCTGCGCCGCCAACCTAGTCATTTACCAGGGATGCCTACACGAAAAGAGTTCGTAGAAAAGTATTTAGAGAAATCCGAGTGGGAGTGCAATGACTTTTCTTTTTATGAAGTCTTTGGACTCTTTCGATTAACCGTTATTTTGCAACAGATTTGGGCCAGATACGTTGCCGGCCAAACTACAAACCCTGCATTTGCCGGGTTTGGTGATGCAGTGAATTTACTCATTAACCGAGCGATGAGGATTATCTAATCAATTATCAGAGGAGACTAACCAGGCTCGGCTCTGTTCAAATGAGTACTTTGCAATTGATCCCACTGGAACAATCTCTTCATAAATAGGATTAGATACAACTGCGATTAGGTCGCCTGCTTGAGTTTGAATAGTGTACTCAACATGTTCACCGTAGAAGACGACCTGTGAGACTTTACCTTCAGTGAATCCATCAGAGGCAACTGTAGATGTAGATTTTTCAACCTTGATCGACTCTGGTCGGACTAGAAGTAACGCAGATTCCGAAGTGACTGCATCAGATGAGGCGCCGACTTCTATTTCTTTGCCGTTTAAAGTGACTTGAGCGCGACCACTGCTTATGCCTTTCACACCCGAAACTTTTAGGAAGTTCGAGCGACCTACGAAGTCTGCAACAAATACCGATTTTGGGTGCAGATAAATTTCAGAAGGGGAGCCAACTTGTTCAATTTTCGCATTTCGCATAACTACGATCCGATCAGAGATACTCATGGCTTCATCTTGATCATGAGTCACAAAAATACTAGTAATGCCTAAACGTTGCTGTAGTTGACGAATTTCAATGCGCATCTGCGCGCGGAGCTTGGCATCTAGATTACTGAGTGGCTCATCAAATAGAAGAACCTTTGGCTTCATGACCATCGCACGCGCAAGGGCCACACGTTGTTGTTGTCCACCGGAGAGTTGATTTGGTGCACGATTGGCAAGATTTTCAAGACTCATAATCGACAGTACTTCAGCCACTTCGCGTTTGATTTGATCATTAGGTGTCTTTTTAGTCTTTAAGCCATATGCCACATTTTCATACACACTCATATGCGGGAAAAGTGCATAAGACTGAAAGACCATTCCCATTGGGCGCTTATCTGGCGTTAAATGGCTTACATCGCCCCCATCTAACAGGATTTCCCCGCTAGTAGGGGTTTCAAAGCCGGCGATCATGCGCAACGTTGTCGTCTTGCCACAGCCCGATGGTCCAAGAAGGGTTATAAATTCACCTGGCTCGATAGTAAGAGTCACGTTATCGACAGCAGTAATGCTCTCGCCGCGTTGACCGAAATCCTTGGTTAAATTATTAAGTTGAAGACGACTTGAAGTTGATCCAGTTGCTTTTGTCATTACGCCTTCTCCTTGTTTGTAACTTGATGATTGATTTCAGTTACGATTTTAATTGCTCTCATGTTAACGGCACCAACTCTACTTTCACGCTCTTATCCCTTACCAAGAGATTAATAACACCCATAACTGTTAGAACTAAAATAATTAAAATATCGCAGAAAGCAAATGATGCGCCATAGCGCCCAGCATCTACTTCAGACAGAATTTTGGAAGTCATAATTGGAGTATTTGGAGTTGTGATAAAAATGATTGCTGAGAGCGTCGTCATGGAACGGGCAAATGCAAACATCAAGCCGGTCAGGAGTGCACCCTTTATAAGTGGTAAAGTGATTTTCCGGAATGTTCGAACACCAGATGCGCCAAGCGACGAAGAAGCTTCGTCAATGGCAGGATTTATTTGCTGAAGTGCAGCAACACCGGAACGTTGACCAGCCGGGCTAGAACGAATTACATAGATCATAATTACCGCAGTTGCGCCGCCAAAAATTGCACCACCACCTGCTAGCTGAGGCAGCACAGAGGTATCGCCCCACTTGAGTACATGGTTGAAGGTAATTGCATAACCAATACCTAAAACAGTTCCGGGTACTGCGATACCGAGCATGCCAAGTACATCTACTAGTTCACGTCCACGCTTTAGCTTGCGCACAATTAACCAAGCCAAAATCATGCCCAATAAACCAGCGATCGGAGTAGCGATGAGCGCCATTATGGTTGTTTTAAATATTGCTTCATTACCAATTCCGCTAAAAATGTAGCGAAACCAATCGAGAGTAAATGTGTTATTTACACCGAGTATCTTGATAAATCCGCCAAATATCACCGTCAAATAGACCAAAATAATGAAGATTGCTGTCAATGCTGGAATAAATAGCAAAGCAAATTTAGTTATCCGATTCTTCACATAGTTAACTTGCCCTGTTGGCTTTCCTGTAACCGTAACTACGTTGTTCTTCTGGCCCCAATAGCGCTGGACTAAGAAAACCAGCATTCCTGGTACAAGGAGAATTGCTGAATAAGCAGCGCCGGCTGGAACATCATATTCACCGTTAATTGCGATGTAGGCACGTGAAGATAAAACAGTGAAATCTCCACCTATAACGAGAGGGTTAGCTAAATCAGCGATTGCTTCAACGAATAAGAGCAGGAACGAACTAGCGATACCTGGAATTAGCATTGGAAAGGTAATCTTTCGGAAAACACGGAATCTAGAGGAACCTAAACTTGCAGCAGCTTCATCTAGTGAAGGATCGAGATTCTTCATCATTCCTAACAGATTCATATATGCAACTGGGAAAAATGAGGTAGTGAGGACAATCAATAAACCTGGGTAGCCATAAAGGGTTGGACGCATCCCCAATAAATCATTAGTGATCATGCCGCTGCGACCGAAGAGAACTATTACGGCAGTGGCGAAAGCAAATGGTGGGGAAATTAGCGGAACCAAGCAAATAACATGGAGTAACTTCTTGCCGCGGAATTGAAGGCGCGTTTGCGCATAAGCTAACAAGAAACCAATAAGAGTTCCTAATGCTCCAACCGAAAGCCCAATAACTACCGTATTCTGGAAAATTTTCCGTGTTACTGGATTAGTGAGTAAATTCTTAAACACTTCGATGCCAGTAGATTCAGAAGATCGAACTAAAATATTCGCAAGCGGCAAAATGATCATCAGTAGCAACAAAGTGATTGTGACTAACATGATTATTTTTGTCAGCAAGTCTAACTTCTGCTTTGCTTGTCCACCTTTTGCTTGGCGGCTTTTTGCCTGAAGTGCGGGCTTCGTCGCTAATTGATTAGTAATGTCCATCTCCTAGCGGTTAATTGCTCTTTTTTATACTTTAGTAAAAGCCCGCCCAATCTTGAATAGCTTGGGCGGGCCTCCTACTTATTGAGTTTTTACTGACTTTCTAGGCCCCTTATTAAGCCTTTGGTGCTACTGCGATTGTTGCGTCAAACTTCGCAGTTAACGCCTTCTTTGCAGCTGCAGCCTTATCAAAGTCGTAAACAACTGTATTCAACGTGTTTAGCTTGACCATGCGCTTGTCGAACTTAGTCTTTGGATTAGTTAGAACTTGGTATGCAGCAACTGTTGGTCCAAGGTTTTGAGCATCACGTGATAACGCGAAATCAACATAAGCCTTAGCTGCATCTGGATTCTTAGAACCCTTTACCAATGCAACGCCACCGATTTCATAACCAGTTCCTTCGCTTGGGAATGAGACCTTAAGCGGTAGTCCTTGTTCGGCACCTGCAACACAGTCGTGTGAGAACACGATTCCTACCGCTGCTTCCCCGCGACCGACGATGGCAACTGGGCCAACACCGCTCTTGGTGTATTGCAAGATATTTTTGTGCAAGTTAGTCATGTAATCAAGTGCAGCTGCTTCGCCACCGAGACGTGTTACTTGTGTCCAGAGAGTTGTGAATGCAGTACCTGATGTTGATGGGTGAGCTGAAGAAATATTCTTCACTAGCTTAGGATTAAGAAGCTCCGCCCAAGATGTTGGAACCTTGAGGCCAAGACGTTTTATTTCCTTGGTGTTGGTACAGAATCCAAGTGCACCAACGTAAACGCCAGTCCAGTAGCCCTCATCATCTTGGTAACTCTTTGGAATCAAGTTACGAGTTGGTGATGCGTACTTCTCGATCAAACCACCGATTCGGGCAACGCCAAAACCATCAGCTGGCCCGCCGTGCCATACATCGAACTCTGGGTTAGCTTTAGCAGCTTCCAAGCGAGCTACTGTTTCACCCGATGAAAGGCGAACAAACTTTGTTGAAACACCTGTTAGCTTCTGGAAACCGCCAGTCATAGCGCCACACCAAGCTTCTGTTGCGCCACAAACCACCGTGAGGCTTCCAGTCAACTGACGAGTAGGTCCGTAAACCAAACCTTTGGAAGTTGATGCACACGTATTTGTCGCGCCTTTTACTGCCTTCACTTCTCCTTCTTGGTAGCAAGTCTTTCCTGCCCAATTAGCGGCAGATGCTGAAGTAGCAAGTGTTGCGCTGAGCGAAACCACCATTACAGTTGACGCAGCAAGAGCGATCAATTTCTTTTTATTCATCTTTATCCTCACTTTAGTTGGGGAGGTCTTTTACCTTACCTCCCACGTGTCTTAATGCTAACTAGGGGTATCCCAATAACAAGCAAAAAACCTACTTTTTATATTACAAGTAGGTAACGTACTGTCTCTAAGGAGAAATTCATGCGTAAAAGTTTACTTGGGCCAGATACGTTGCCGGCCAAACTACAAACCCTGCATTTGCCGGGTTTGGTGATGCAGTTAATTTACTCATTAACCGAGCGATGAGGATTATCTAATGCGTGCAGGAAGAATCACAATAAGCACGCGCCATTTCGAAGTAGTGGATCATCCAATTCCGGAAGCTGGTTACGGCCATGTTCGAGTCGCAGTAAAAGCAGCAGGTGTGTGTTTATCTGATGTCCACTTACTTGATTCGACTCTTTCTCCTGGTTATTTAGATGGTGATGTTGTAACCATGGGACATGAAGTTGCCGGTGTAGTTGATCAAATAGGTGATGGTGTTGATCATTGGAAGATCGGTGATCGGGTCATTGTTTGTGCGGGAATTAGAGATGAAAAGGGCAGAGTACGAACACAAGGTTTTGACTTTGATGGTGGCTTTGCAGATTTCATGATTGCCGATGCACATACTTTAGTTGCGATTCATGAACAACTTAGTTTTGAACAAGCCTGCATTATTCCTGATGCTGTTTCAACACCATGGGCGGCGATTACTCAAACTGCCCAGATGCGAGCTGGGCTATCAAGTGCAGTTTTTGGAATCGGTGGACTGGGGATTCATGCAGTACAACTACTAAAAATTATTGGTTCTTCTCCTATCATCGCGGTCGATCCACTGCCTCTGGCACGTCAGCGCGCACTACTTGTTGGTGCAGATGTTGCACTTGATCCACATGATCCAGAGTTTACGAAGAAAGTTCGTGCAATCACTAATGGTCGAGGTATTGATTCGGCCTTTGATTTCGCAGGGGTAAATGCAGTTCGCGTCCAAGCACTCCCCTTGCTTGCAGAAGGTGGCAAGCTAATAATCATAGGAATTGCTAGCGAGCCGATAACTATTCCTAGTGACATGGCCTTTGTTTATAAGCGAAACCAAATTCTTGGACACTATGGTTCAGAAGTGCACCACACACAAGAACTGGTTGAACTAGTGAGGGCTGGAAAACTCGATCTTTCAAGCTCGATAACGTCGGTGTTGGCGCTTGAAGATGCTGCGCAGGCGCTGAATCAACTGGCTCTAAAGGCAGATAATCCAATTCG
>CAFABF010000013.1_pt1 | contig 22918 bp, 24 predicted proteins | sample 7267811 | NCBI WGS metagenome assembly CAFABF01 (sample SAMEA6814005, study PRJEB35770) | freshwater metagenome | biome: Freshwater; feature: Freshwater reservoir; material: water | place: Czech Republic | collected 2017-08-18 | depth 30m m
TATTTGAAACCAATAATCTTGAGCACAAGCAGATGCTGCCTAAGTATTTAGAGCAGAGCCGTGAGCGTGTTTTGGCATTCTTGACAGATGTAAGAGGATAGAGACATGAGCAACAAGGAGATATTGATTCTGACTGGCATGTCAGGTGCGGGACGCTCCACGGTGGCACATGCTTTGGAAGATCTTGGTTGGCATGTTGTCGACAACTTACCGCCATCACTTGTTCCAGACTTAGTTGGTAAAGGCTCAGGCCCGGACGGTAAAGAGTTCGCCGTAGTTGTAGATGTCCGTGGCGGTCATTTTTTCGATGAATTAATACTAGCGTTGGATTCTTTGAAGAAGAATGGTTCTGCATATCGACTCGTCTTTTTAGATGCCACTGATCAAGCGTTGGTTCAGCGATTTGAATCAACACGTAGACCACATCCATTGCAAGGAACAGATCGCATCCTCGATGGCATCTCACGTGAACGAATTAAATTAGAGGTAGTCAAATCCCAGTGCGACATTGCCATTGATACGAGCAATCTGAACGTCCATCAGTTGGAGAAGAGAATCGGTGAGATTTTTGGTGGAGGCAAGATTCGGGGTATGCGAATTAATGTATTATCTTTCGGTTATAAATATGGAATCCCAGTTGATTCAGATTTAGTTGTTGACTGTCGATTTATTCCAAATCCGCATTGGATCCCAGAACTTCGTCCTTTAACGGGTTTAACGTCGCAAGTGAGTGAGAAAGTATTGGGTAGTCCAGGGGTCTCACAGTTCGTGACAGATTATGTTCGACTCGTTACATCGATGACTCCTGGATATATGCAGGAGGGTAAAAAATTCTTAACCATTGCCGTTGGCTGCACTGGAGGCAAGCATCGAAGTGTGGCAATCACGCAAGAGATTGTGCGACAACTTGCCGCTACTGGTGAAGATTTAACTGCACACGCTACTCATCGAGATATAGGGCGAGAATAGTTGTGAGCAAAGTTGTTGCTCTGGGCGGTGGTCATGGTTTAGCCGCTACCTTGTCGGCGCTGCGTGAAATCACACCTGAAATAACTGCCATAGTCACGATTGCTGACAACGGTGGATCAAGTGGTCGACTTCGAGAAGAGTTTTCAATTTTTCCACCGGGAGATTTACGCATGGCCCTAGCTGCTTTATGCGCCGATGATGAGTGGGGTCGTACATGGGCCAACATCATGCAGCACCGATTTGTTAGTGAAGGCGCACTCAATGGCCATGCGATGGGTAACTTACTTTTAGCATCATTATGGAATGACGGTGAAGATCCAGTCATTGGCCTTGATCGAGTTGGTTCCTTGTTGAAAGTGATAGGTCGCGTGCTTCCAATGGCTAGCGTCCCTTTAGATATTGAAGGAACTTTTAATACTTCGACCGGTCGTATAGTTATACGCGGCCAAAAAGAGGTAGCTACGGCAAAGGGACGCATTGAATCATTGCGAGTAATTCCAGAAAATCCTGCTCCACGCCTTGAAGCGCTCACTGCAATTCGCGTAGCAGATTGGATCACGATGGGTCCTGGCTCCTGGTTTTCAAGTGTGATGCCCCATCTTCTAGTTCCCATGCAGCTCGATGCCCTTGAGCGCACAAAGGCGAAGAAGATTTTGATTCTTAACTTAGATGCCCACTCCAATACCTCAGGGGAGGAGTTTGCCGGATCCACTCCGGAGGAGCATTTAGAGTTTTTCCATTCTTACGCCCCCAATCTATCTATCGACTATTTTCTCGTCGATCGATCAGTGGTCCGCAATGAAAATACCTTGGCCCAGATGGCCAGAACGCTTGGTGGACAGGTTGTTGCAGTAGATATACGAAAAGCTCCAGGTAGCGTCCATCATGATGTCTCTCAATTAGCTCTTCATTTGGGCCACATTATGCGCCAAAGTTTGGTTGGATAAGCCCATGGCAATGACCGCATCAGTAAAGGACGAGCTCAGTCGAATCTCCATCACTAAACCATGTTGCCGTAAAGCTGAGGTCTCTTCTCTCCTTCGTTTCGCAGGTGGACTTCACATTGCAGCCGGCAAGATTGTTATTGAGGTTGAACTCGATACTTCCCAGAGCGCACGACGTTTACGAAAAGATATTGCCGATATTTATGGGCACGATAGTGATCTCGCTGTCCTCTCATCGAGTGGTTTACGCAAAGGTTCACGCTATGTAGTTCGCGTGATTGAATCCGGAGATGCACTTGCCAGACAAACTGGTTTAGTGGATTCGCATGGCCGACCTGTTCGTGGTCTACCTCCACAAGTTGTCTCTGCTGCGATCTGTGATTCAGAAGCCGCGTGGCGCGGAGCATTTATTGCACACGGTTCACTGACCGAACCAGGACGTTCTTCATCTTTGGAAATCACGTGTCCTGGACCCGAAGCCGCACTTGCACTCGTTGGCGCAGCACGTCGCATGGGAATTGTTGCTAAAGCACGCGAAGTCCGCGGAGTAGATCGTGTCGTGATTCGCGATGGCGATGCAATCGGAGTTCTACTCACTCGCTTAGGTGCCCATGAATCTGTTCTAGCGTGGGAAGAGCGACGAATGCGCCGTGAAGTTCGCGCAACTGCTAACCGTCTGGCTAACTTTGATGATGCTAACTTGCGTCGATCTGCGCGAGCAGCGGTGGCAGCATCTGCACGTGTTGCGCGAGCGATGGAGATTCTTGGAGCAACGATTCCAGACCACCTGAAAGAGGCCGGTGAACTACGCATTAATCACGGCCAGGCCTCACTGGAAGAGTTAGGTTCATTGGCCAGTCCTCCCATGACCAAGGACGCGATTGCTGGGCGAATTAGACGGTTGTTGGCCATGGCCGATAAACGCGCCAGCGAGCTAGGAATTCCAGATACCGAGAGTGGACTTTCGCCCGATCTTTTGAATTAAAGATCGTACTGAAGAGTTCATCCGTGAGCCACTGCTAGGATTATCCCTAAGACCCCAACGTTGTGGCTGTCAGAGAAACCACCAACGGTTGGGCCTTTTTTATGTGGCCCTCCACTAGCAGCAAGGACAATTGTGATGATTAATGTCGGAATCAACGGCTTTGGACGTATCGGACGTAACTTCTTTCGAGCAGCTCTAGCTAATCCAGAAATCAATATCGTCGGAATCAACGACCTCACACCGAATGAGACGTTAGCGCACCTACTCAAATACGATTCAATTTTGGGCCGCTTAGGTCTACCAGTAACTTTTACTGAAGACTCTATTACCGTTGATGGAAAAATGATCAAGGTATTTTCAGAGCGCGATCCAGCAAACTTGCCATGGGCAGCGCTCAAGGCCGATGTCGTGATCGAATCCACTGGCCACTTCACAAATGCTGCCGATGCTGGCAAGCACATCACTGCCGGCGCTAAGAAAGTAATTATCTCAGCCCCTGCAACTGACGAAGACATCACAATCGTGATGGGCGTGAACCATGAGAAGTACGATCCAGCAAGCCATCACATTATTTCAAATGCATCATGTACGACTAACTGCCTCGCGCCAATGGCAAAGGTTCTCAATGATAATTGGGGAATTGTTAAAGGTTTAATGACGACCATTCATGCGTACACAAATGATCAGGTAATTCTGGATTTCCCACACAAGGATCTGCGCCGAGCACGTGCTGCAGCTACTAACATGATTCCAACATCGACAGGTGCAGCAAAGGCAATCGCACTAGTACTGCCTGAACTTAAGGGCAAGCTAGATGGGTATGCCATGCGTGTTCCAGTGCCAACTGGTTCGGCTACAGATTTAACGGTTGAGTTAGCTAAAGAGGCCACTGCGGCCGAGATCAACGCGGCCATGAAAGCTGCAGCCAATGGCGCGCTCAAGGGCTATTTAACCTATACAGAAGATCCAATCGTTTCCTCAGATATCGTGACAGATCCTTCTTCGTGCGTTTTTGATTCGGGTCTTACAAAAGTCATTGGTAATCAAGTCAAGGTTGTTGGTTGGTATGACAATGAGTGGGGTTATTCAAACCGCCTAGTCGATCTAATCAGTTATGTTGGCAAAACTCTCTAATGTCAGATGTAGTACATCTTGATGTAGTTGGTAAGCGCGTCTTTTTACGTTGTGATCTTAATGTTCCATTGAAAGATGGAGTGATCAAAGATGATGGTCGTATTAAAGCCTCGCTTCCAACTATTCAACTTCTCCTTTCAAAAGGTGCCAGCCTTGTAATTGCTGCACATTTAGGGCGACCAAAGGGTGAATCAAAGCCAGAGCTTTCGTTAGCGCCAGTGGCTCAACGGTTAAGTGAATTACTTGGTCAGCCAGTTCAATTTAATGGTCACGTTGTTGGAGATGTTGCCAGCAAAGCTGCAGCATCCTTACTGCCTGGTGAGATTTTGCTTCTTGAAAATATTCGTTTTAGCGCAGCTGAAACAAGTAAAGATGAAGCCGAGCGCCAGGTTCTAGCTAAAGAGTTGGCAGCACTTGCCGATATTTATGTGGGAGATGGATTCGGTGCAGTCCATCGTAAACATGCATCGGTCTATGACTTACCTAAACTATTGCCACATGTTGCAGGTCTTTTAGTATCTGCCGAAGTGCAGGTCCTTAAGAAGTTAACGCAAAATCCAACTCGTCCCTATGGAGTTGTGCTTGGCGGGGCTAAAGTCTCAGACAAGTTAGGTGTGATAGAAAACCTGTTGAACAAAGTAGATGTCTTAGCTATTGGTGGCGGAATGGTCTTTACGTTTCTCGCCGCACAAGGCAAAGAAATCGGAACATCTCTCGTTGAGACAGAGATGATTGAAGTTGTGAAAGGAATTATCGAAAGCGCAAAAGCAAAAGGCGTCACACTAGTTTTACCAACTGACATCGTTGTTGCTCCAGCATTTGCTGCCGATGCACCTCCTACCCTTGTCGATGTTGATGCAATTCCAGCTGATCAGATGGGCTTAGATATTGGTCCAGTGTCGGCCGCTGCATTTGCCCATGAGATTGAGAAATGTTCAACTGTGTTTTGGAATGGGCCCATGGGAGTGTTTGAGTTTGCTAATTTTGCAGCGGGTACTAAAACCGTTGCTACAGCACTTACTAAGGTGTCAGGGATCTCTGTTGTTGGCGGGGGAGACTCAGCAGCTGCAGTGAGGGCGTTGGGTTTTGCTGATTCAGATTTCGGATATATTTCAACGGGTGGCGGAGCCTCCCTTGAGTATTTAGAGGGCAAGGAACTTCCTGGCCTTCAAGCACTTGGAATTTAAGGGGATACAGATGCGCAAGCCATTGATGGCCGGTAACTGGAAGATGAATTTGAATCATCTTGAAGCAATTGCAGTCGCCCAGAAACTTGTTTACGGATTAAATGACAAGGATTACGACGCCGTCGATGTTGCGATAATTCCTCCTTTCACCGACATTCGTTCTATTCAAACACTCATCGATGGTGATCGACTTCGCCTAACTTATGGCGCCCAAGATCTTTCACCAGAGGCAAGTGGTGCATTCACTGGAGACATCTCAGCTTCAATGCTGCACAAGTTGGGTTGCACATATGTTCTGGTCGGTCACTCAGAGCGTCGTGCTATTCATAATGAAAGTGATGCACTCATTAATCGTAAAATTAAAGCAGCTCTTGCACATGAGTTAACTCCAATTTTCTGCGTAGGCGAAGAGCTTTCAATTCGTGAATCTGGAGCACATGTCAGTCACGTAGTTCGTCAGATTCGTGCCGGACTAGAAAACTTAACTAAGCCAGAGTTGAAAAAGATCGTTATCGCCTACGAACCTGTCTGGGCTATTGGTACAGGTAAGACTGCAACTCCCGAAGATGCCCAAGAAGTCTGCGCGGCGATTCGCGAAGAGATTGAAAATATCGGCTCACCAGAGATTGCCGCAGCTATGCGAATTCTCTATGGAGGATCTGTGAAGTCGGGCAATATCGCTGAGATCATGAAAAAAGCTGATGTTGACGGTGCACTTATTGGGGGAGCCAGCCTGGACCCTGAAGAGTTGGCACAAATTGTTAAGTTCTACGCTCAAGCCGAGTAAGTACTAACCAGCTTTTACGGGTATCCTTACCCTCTACGAAACAAGGAGTTTACGAACCGTGAAACTAGCTCTCTCAATTCTGCTTATCATTACGAGTGTTCTTATGATCCTTCTAGTCCTTTTGCACAAGGGCAAGGGCAGCGGATTATCCGACTTGTTCGGTGGCGGCATTTCGTCAAACTACGGCGGCTCATCGGTTGTCGAGCGTAATTTAGATCGCATCACAATTGTTGTGGGCGGTCTTTGGTTTGCTTTGGTTGTAGCGCTCAGTCTTGTTCTTAAGTAAATCTAGCTACACTCAATAATTTTTTAAGGAGCATCACATGGCAAGTGCAATTCGCGGAAGCCGAGTCGGCGCCGGCCCAATGGGTGAAGCAGAGCGCGGTGATTCAATTGCTCGCGCTTATGTCTCATATTTTTGTGCCAATGGCCACGAAGTGCGTCCATCTTTTGCTGTTGAAGAGACGGTTGTTATTCCTGCCGAGTGGGACTGTCCAAAGTGTGGTTATCCTGCAGGTCGCGATCGAAATAATCCACCGAGTCCAATTAAGAATGAACCATATAAGACTCACCTTGCCTACGTTAAAGAGCGTCGCACTGATGCCGAAGGTGAGCGTTTATTAGAAGAGGCGTTACGTAAACTTCGCGGTGATGACGAAGATTAAAGAGATTTAGCAGCTTCAAGAAGTTGATCAATACCCACTCGCCGATTTGTTAGATTAAATCGAAGGAGTGGGTATTTTCTTGAGACAAGCGCATTGCCGTCCCCAAGTGCTTGAGCGGCAACGAGAGTTGCAAAACCAAAAACCTGTCCAGGAATAGCAATATCTTTCTCTACGTTGCCGGTTATTTGCAAGAAAGCTCCATTGCGCTGACCACCCTTATGGAACTGCCCAGTTGAATGCAAGAAGCGGGGACCCCACCCAAATGTCACTGGGCGAGAAGATTTTTGCTCCAGCAGCTCTCGGATCTCGATAATCTTCGCATCATCTTTGCGATCTAGATAAGCCATTACTGCGATGTAACCATCTTTGGGAATTGATTGAATAAAACTCGCCAACGTTGTAGCAAGTGAGGCACTAGAGCCAAAAACTTCAACTGCCCCATCAACGGCTTCCGGGACAAATTTGGGCATTACCCCCGACCACTTATTTAATAGCAGGGAGGTTGCTTCTTTGGCCTCGGTAACATTTGGTTGATTAAAAGGATCTATTGCAAGTGCTGCCCCAACTAGCGCTGTTACCCACTCCCAGATAATGAACTGCGAGGCTAAATCTGCCTCGACAACCAAATCCGCTTCACCGGCATAGGCAATCGAGAAGTAGGAATTCTTACTTGGCTTATCAATGACAACGGGTAGACGTCCCACTTGCTCTTTACCCGTGGATTCAGCCACTAACTGTTCGGCCCAATCACTTAAGCCCGGCATCGATGATCCGTAGTCACAATACGTCATGTATTGGCCCGAGAGATAAGTAATTGCATATGCCATATCTACAACATCGGATGGATCTTTTAAGAAGGCGCTCTTAGTTTCACTAGCGTTATCTAGAAGTACAGATACGTCCACACCAATCAGGGCAGCGGGAACTAAACCAAATGCACTGAGCACACTAAAACGTCCACCGACATTCGGATCTGCATTTATTACAGTAAAACCTTTTTCACGTGAACTTTTATCAAGAGGTGAAGCTGGATCAGTCACAATCACAATGTGACTCGTAGGTGCAAGACCGGCGTCAATAAATCGCTGTTCGAAAAGAGCACGTTGGGAAGCGGTTTCAATAGTAGAACCTGATTTAGAGCTGACCACAACAAGAGTTTTCGAAAGATCACCCGTAAGCGCGTGGGCAATATAGTGAGGATCGGTTGAGTCAAGGATAAATAACTCCTTATCGAAGCTTTGCGCAATAACTTCTGGACCTAATGACGAGCCACCCATTCCACACAATACGATCCTCGTTTTATCGCGGTGTTTGGCGCATAGCGCATCCAGTTGTGGCAATAACTCTCGTGAAGTTTCGGGTAGATCAATCCAGTTCAGGCGGATTGAGGCTTCGGGTGCAGCTGCTGCTCCCCAAATCGTTGAGTCCTTTTTTGCTAAACGGTTATGGAAATTCAGTAAATCGCTGTACCGAGTATCAGTTCTATCAATTTTTGAAATTGCCCTGCCTCGTAAATTCATCATAGTTTTTGAGCGGTCTCCAAAGTAGTCAGTAACTCTTGCCAAGCTTGAGCAAATTTTTTGACGCCATCAATCTCTAACTCAGTAGTAATTGCATTTAACGAGATTCCCAATTGAGAAAGTGCAGTGAATACTTCAACTGCTTGACTGTAATTTTGCGAAATTGTGTCACCACGTACAACAGCATGGTCGATAACTGCATCCAGAGTATTTTGAGGCATTGTGTTGACGGTTTCAGGAGCAATGAGTTCAACTACATATCGCGTGTCATCGTAGGTTGGGTCTTTCACACCCGTAGATGCCCATAAAGGACGCTGCTTATGTGCGCCACGCTCGACTTGGGCCAACCACCGTGGTGAGCTGAACTTTTCTTCAAAAAGTTGGTAGGCAAGATGCGCATTGGCTATCGCAGCTTTACCTAGTAGCTCTAGCGCTTGTGGGCCACCGTTGGCTTTTAGCAGCGCATCTACGGAACTATCGATTCTGCTGACGAAGAAGGATGCGACTGAGTGAACATGTGAAGGATTGGTGGCCTTCTCTATACCCGAAATGAAAGCATCGACGACTGCTCCATATCGCTTAACTGAAAAAATAAGTGTCACGTTGACACTTATTCCTGCGGCAATCAACTCTGTTATTGCTGGAAGTCCTTCAATTGTCGCTGGAACTTTAATCATGACATTTGGGCGATCCACAATCTGCCACAGTTCTTTGGCTGCTTCGATTGTTCCAGCGGTGTCATGAGCAAGTCGAGGATCTACTTCGATACTAACCCGGCCATCGACACCCTTGGTTGCAGAGTAAATATCCTTAAATAAATCACATGCATGTCGAACATCATCGGTAGTCAGGCGCTTAACGCATTCATCGACGGAGACATTGGCCATTGCTGCGATATCGCTTGCATATTCGCTGGCTCCGGCAATTGCCGCCGCGAAAATACTCGGATTAGTAGTTACTCCAACTACACCGGATTGAGCTATGCGAGAGGGGAGGGAGTGCGCGTCTGTTCCAGTGAGTTTTGCTCGAGAAAGATCATCTAGCCAAATCGATGTACCGTAACGTGCAACATCTTTCACACTCATGCTAACGCTGCTTTGATACGCTCGGTAATAGCTTCAACAGAGAAACCAAACTCTTTAAAGAGGCGTTGTGCATCAGCTGAAGCGCCATAGTGTTCTATTGAAATGGATAGACCTCTATCTCCAATTAATTCACGCCATCCCTGCGCGATTCCTACTTCGATACTCACTTTGAGTGGAATTGATTGAGGTAAAACTAACTCTTTATATGCATCATCTTGTTCGGCAAACCATTCAAGACATGGAGCACTTACAACACGGGCGGCAATACCTTGTGCTGAAAGCGCGCTTTGCACATCTAAAGCCAGACTGACCTCTGAACCAGTGGCGATCATAATTACTTGCGCTGCTGGTGCATCTTTAAGAATGTAGGCACCGCGGGAAACTCCAGTTGCTGGAGCGCAGTCGGTTCTATCGAACACTGGCAGATTTTGGCGAGAGAGCAGAAGTCCGGCAACACGGTTACGAGTAATGATCTGCTTCCACGCTTCGGCAACTTCATTGGCATCACCCGGACGAATAACATCTAAGCCAGGAATCGCACGCAAGGCGGCAAAGTGCTCGATGGGTTGATGCGTTGGACCATCTTCACCCACACCGATTGAGTCATGCGTCCACACAAAGATTGGCGCAATCTTCATCAATGCAGCAAGGCGCACAGATGGTCGCATGTAGTCGCTGAACACGGCAAAAGTTCCAGCAAAAGGTCGAGTCAATCCATGAAGTGTGATGCCATTGAGAATTGCGCCCATGGCATGCTCGCGGATTCCAAAGTGAATAATTCGTCCGTAAGGATTGGCACCTTTGATCGCACTACTTTTCGGCAAGAAAGATCCACCATTATCAATGCTGGTGTTATTGGATCCAGCTAAATCCGCAGAACCTCCCCATAGTTCAGGAAGTGCTTTGGCTATGGCATTAATGACATCTCCAGATGCTGCACGGGTGGCGACATTTTTTCCTGGGGCAAAAACTGGAATGCCAGCATCCCACTGAGGTGGAAATTCTCGTTTGCGTAAGCGCTTGAGCAAGACTGCTGAGTCCTTGTGCTCGTTTTCCCAAACTAAGAAGTCGGTATCCCATTTTTTTCGTACGGTGCCAGCACGAGATTTAACTTTTCTCACATGTTCCAAAACTTCATCTGGCATTGCAAAACTTTCTTCAGGATCTAGGCCGAGAAGTTTTTTAGTTTCCGCAACTTCTGTTTCGCCAAGAGCTGAACCGTGCGATTTTCCGGTCCCGCGCAAAGTTGGTGCGGGCCAAGCAATAACACTCTTAAGTCTAATGAGGGTTGGCTTTGTCTTTTCACTTTTCGCTGTAACCATTGCCGCATCGAGTGCGGATATATCTACATTTCCATCGTCGAGAGTGGCAACTTCAACTACGTGCCAACCATATGCGCGATAACGCATAGAAACATCTTCAGTAAATGCATTATGTGTATCGCCCTCAATTGAAATTCTATTGTCATCGTAGATGACATTTAAATTACCGAGTTCTTGAGTTCCAGCTAGAGATGATGCTTCAGCGCTGATTCCTTCTTGAAGATCTCCGTCAGAACAAATGACCCAGATTGAGTGATCAAAAGGCGAACTACCTTCTGGTGCATCTGGATCGAGTAAGCCACGCTCATAACGTGCAGCCATCGCCATTCCTACAGCCGTTGCAACGCCTTGGCCCAAAGGCCCGGTCGTCATTTCTACGCCAGCTGTATGACCAAACTCAGGATGTCCAGGTGTTAGTGAACCCCATGTTCTGAAACTCTTGAGGTCATCCATCTCCAAGCCGTACCCACTGAAAAACAGTTGCGTATATAACGTTAATGACGAGTGGCCACAGGAGAGAATAAATCTGTCGCGCCCAAGCCATGAAGGATCAGATGGATCGTGAACTAAGTGCCGCTGGAAAAGTGTGTAAGCAACAGGAGCAAGAGACATTGCGGTACCGGGGTGACCATTACCAACTTTTTGCACTGCATCTGCAGCTAGTGCGCGTGCATAAGAGATGGCTCGGTCATCTAGTTCAGTCCAACCAGGCAGTGAAGTCATTAAGCAGATACCTTTTCTTCTCGTTGAACCGTTAACCAAACGCGCCAAGCAATGATCCAGACTATTGCCGATCCGGCTAAGTGCGTAGCAACTAGTAATTCAGGTACGCCTTGCACATACTGAATAACTCCTATTAGGCCTTGAGCAATTGAAGCGATGAAAAAAATTCTCAAGATACTTTTTGTTTGTTCAGAAACGTGAGGCGCAAAATAAAAAGCGATAGAGAAAAGTAATAAAAACGCTACCGCACCTCCATGTAGTTGTGCAGCATTTTGAATACGTATATGTAATCTAGGTGCATTAATATCTCCTGCGTGCGGACCAGCGCCAGTTACGACTGTACCTAAAACTATGACAAAAGCGCTCAACGTTATGTGCACGCGAGAAAAAATATCCGCAGTCAGTGGAGATAACTTTTTCTGAGCTGGAATTTTGCGTCGGGTATAAAGTGAGGTTGCACCAGCGATTAAAACTGTTGTTAACAAATAGTGACTTGCGACTGCTATGGGATTCAATTGCACAAGAACTGTAATTCCGCCAAGAATTCCCTGGCCAAAAATTCCAAGAAATTGTCCCGCAGCCAACACTCTTAAATCTTTTCTTCCCGCACGCAGAACCGCAATAAGCGTTACAAGTGCGGCGGCTACAAGGACAAAAGTAAGCAAACGATTGCCGAATTCAATCCACGAATGAAGATGACCTTCAGCTTGGCCAGGAACAGGAACGTACGAGCCAGGGGTGCACTCTGGCCACGTTGGGCAGCCCAATCCGGATCCAGTCAGGCGGACGCCACCACCAGTCACCATGATTGCGGCTTGTAAAAAGAGAAGGATGCCGCTTGCCGGAGCTAGAATCCGTAGCGCCAGTGTGCGAGATCTGCTCATGGCCTAACCTTATTGCTCTGTGTCACTACGGCGTCGAAGTGGCTAATAGTGTCGAATTAGGACACAATACTGTTGTGAAATTGACTCCTGACATGCTGGCCCCTAAGGGCGAGGATCGACGCACACGGGAGTTAGTCGCTCGGTCAATTTTGGAAAACGGTCCATCGAGTGCTGCCACTCTGTCGGTGAGATTAGGACTTACTCCAGCTGGAATTCGCAGGCATTTAGATCTACTTGTGGCCGATGGGATTCTTCAGGCCCGTCAGCCACAATCGAGTGTGGTTCGTGGTCGTGGCCGGCCCTCAAAAGTTTTTCTTATGTCCGATGAGGGTCGGGAAAAATTTGAGCACTCGTATGATGATTTAGCCGTTGCGGCGTTGAAATTTATGTCGGCGCAATTAGGTGAACACATGGTTCAAGCATTTGCAGAATCACGAGCAGAAGATATCGAACGTAAGGCAACTATTGCGCTGGCTAAAAAACCTTCTAAAAACGAAGCACTTGCAGTTTTTTTAACTGAGCAGGGATATGCAGCGACTATCCATACAAAGCCGATGGGCGAGGAGTTATGCCAACATCACTGCCCTATAGCGCACGTTGCTGCTGAGTTCCCTCAACTCTGTGAAGCCGAGACTGAAGCTCTCTCCAGAGTCCTTGGTACACATGTTCAGCGTTTGGCAACTATCGCTCATGGCGATGGTGTGTGTACAACATTTATTCCAACACCTGCAACATCCACTTCAAAAAACCGAAAGGTACGTGCATGACAACTACGCATCCAGAACTCGATGGCCTCGGAAATTATGAGTACGGTTGGTCAGATAAGAGCGAGGTCGGAACTAATGCTCGACGTGGCATTAATGAAGATGTTGTGCGCGATATTTCAGAGAAGAAGTCCGAGCCTCAGTGGATGCTCGATCTACGCTTAAAAGGCTTAGCTCTCTTTGAAAAGAAGCCTATGCCAAACTGGGGTTCTGATCTTTCAGGAATTTTCTTTGACACAATCAAATACTTTGTACGCTCAACTGAAAAGCAAGCTGCGACATGGGATGACTTGCCTGAAGAAATTAAGAATACTTACGATCGTCTAGGAATTCCTGAAGCTGAAAAACAACGCCTAGTGTCGGGTGTAGCTGCTCAATATGAATCAGAAGTGGTTTATCACTCTATTCGGGAAGATTTAGCTGCCCAAGGCGTTATCTTCTTAGATACAGATACTGCGCTCAAAGAGCACCCAGAGTTATTTAAAGAGTATTTTGCAACGGTTATTCCAGTTGGCGATAACAAGTTTGCAGCACTCAATACGTCAGTCTGGTCGGGTGGCTCGTTCATTTATGTTCCCAAGGGCGTACATGTAGATATTCCACTGCAGGCCTACTTCCGAATCAATACTGAGAACATGGGTCAGTTTGAACGTACCCTTATTATTGCGGATGAAGATTCTTACATTCATTATGTTGAGGGTTGCACAGCCCCAATCTACAAATCAGATTCTTTACACTCGGCCGTCGTTGAGATCGTTGTTAAAAAAGGCGCACGTGTGCGTTACACAACAATTCAAAACTGGTCTAACAACGTCTATAACTTGGTGACAAAGCGCGCTACTTGTGCTGAAGGTGCAACCATGGAATGGGTCGATGGAAACATCGGTTCTAAGGTAACTATGAAGTACCCAGCAATCTTTTTAATGGGACCACATGCAAAAGGCGAGACACTTTCTTTAGCATTTGCTGGTGAAGGACAACACCAGGATTCTGGCGCCAAGATGGTCCATGCTGCGCCCTATACATCATCATCAGTTATCTCTAAATCTGTTGCACGAAATGGTGGACGCACTTCATATCGCGGACTTGTACAGGTTCAAGAAGGTGCTCATCACTCAAAGAGCACAGTTAAATGTGATGCTTTACTAGTCGATACGATTTCACGCTCTGATACATATCCTTACGTCGATATTCGTGAGGATGACGTTTCTATGGGCCATGAAGCTACAGTTTCAAAGATTAGTGATGATCAACTCTTCTATTTAATGTCGAGAGGTCTGACCGAAGATGAAGCAATGGCCATGATTGTTCGCGGCTTCATCGAACCTATCGCTCGCGAACTTCCAATGGAGTACGCCTTAGAGCTCAATCGACTTATTGAACTTCAAATGGAAGGCGCAGTTGGTTAATGTCAGTCTTAACTACAAATTATTTAACTCCAACTGGACGCGAAGAAGCGTGGCGCTTTACACCGCTTAAGCGACTTCGCGGACTCCATGATGGAACCGCGGTAATCGGTGATCGTCATTCACTGATTTCCCAAGGTCAGTTGCCTGCAGGTGTTTCATTTAGTCGTGAAACCCTGGCCCCTTTGGCTTCCAGTGATGACATCATTATTGAACGCATTAGGGGAGCCGTATCAGATGTAGCACACCTTTCTATAGCAAGCAATACAGAGGTACACGAACCTATTTTTCTTGGCCGCGGTGTAGGTGCAATTGATTCAGCGGAGTTTTCACGCGTACGAATCTCACTCGGCAGCCATGCCGTAGCAACTGTCGTTATTGAAAACACTGGCGATACGGTTCTTGCCGAGGACTTAGAGATTTCACTTGCACCTGGTGCATCATTGAAGTTCATCACTCTGCAAGAGTTCGATTCTGCCTCTGTCTATACCGCGCGACATCATGCCGTCGTGGATAAAGATGCAACGTTTAAATCCATCACAGTCACTGTTGGTGGAGATGTTGTTCGTATTCTTCCAACTGTTGAATTTATCGCACCTGGTGGTTCAGTTGAACTTCTTGGTGTCTACTTCGCAACCACTGGCCAATTCTTTGAACACAGAATGCATGTTGATCACGCAGTTCCAAACGCAAAATCTCGCGTGAACTTTAAAGGTGCTTTAGCTGGACGCGATGCACATACTGTCTGGATTGGCGACGTCCTCATTCGTGCTGTCGCTGAAGGAACTGATACTTACGAACTGAACCGCAACTTACTTTTGAGTGATGGTGCGCGTGCCGATTCGGTCCCTAATTTAGAGATTGAGACTGGTGAGATTGTTGGTGCTGGCCATGCAAGTACAACAGGTCGATTCGATGACGAGCAGCTTTTCTATTTGATGTCTCGCGGCATTACTTTAGAAAATGCCCGACGTCTCGTTGTTCGCGGATTCTTCAATGAGATCGTAAATGAGATTGCGGTTGAATCCATTCAAGAGCGATTGATGAATCGTATTGATGCAGAGCTAGAACGGGCCGGTGCGTAAATGGCTGACCTTCAACTGGATCAACTTGCTGACGGTAAGCCTGTCAAGCTTGAAAAAAACGGTAAGACTATCTGTGTGACTCGCATTGGAGACGAAGTATTTGCAATCGATGACACATGTTCACACTCTGAAGCCTCTTTGTCTGAAGGCGATGTCACTGATTACAAGATTGAATGCTGGCTTCACGGAGCTGAGTTCGATCTTCGTACTGGAGAAGCCGTTACTTTGCCGGCCAATATCCCACTTGAAACTTATTCAGTAACAGTAAATGCAAATTCCGTCACAGTCGAGATTTAGGAGATTTAAAGATGAGCACATTAGAGATTCGTAACTTGCAGGTATCGGTAAATACCGACGCTGGTGCCGTAGATATTCTTAAAGGAGTAGACCTAACAATCAACTCGGGAGAAACTCACGCCATCATGGGCCCTAACGGCTCAGGTAAATCGACATTGGCTTACTCAATCGCCGGCCACCCTAAATACACAATTGTTGGCGGAACTGTAACGCTCGATGGGGCAGATGTCTTAGAGATGACCGTTGATGAGCGGGCCAAGGCAGGTCTCTTCCTTGCCATGCAGTATCCAGTAGAAGTACCTGGAGTTTCAGTCTCTAACTTTTTGCGTACGGCTGCTACCGCACTTCGTGGTGAAGCACCTAAACTGCGAACATGGGTAGCAGAAGTCAAAGATGCGATGGAAGCGCTCAACATGGATCCAGCATTTGCTACGCGCAATGTCAATGAAGGTTTCTCAGGAGGCGAAAAGAAGCGCCATGAAATCATGCAACTAGAACTCTTGCGTCCGAAGATCGCTATTTTGGATGAGACAGATTCCGGTCTTGACGTGGATGCTCTTCGAATCGTTTCTGAAGGTGTTAACCGCGCTAAGGAAAATAACAATCTTGGTGTCCTGTTGATTACTCACTACACGCGTATTCTTAAATACATTAAGCCTGATTTCGTGCATGTTTTTGCTAATGGCCATATCGTCGAAGAGGGTGGCCCAGATTTGGCAGATAAGCTCGAGGCAAACGGCTACGCAGATTATGTGACCAAGTAGAAACCATATGACATTCTCGCCAAAGGTCGTGCGCAAAGATTTTCCAATCTTTGAGCGCACGATCCGCGACGGAAAAAGATTGGTCTATTTAGATAGTGGTGCTACAAGTCAAAAACCGTTATCGGCTATTGAGGCTGAAAGTAATTTCTATAAATTTCATAATGCAGCTGTCCACCGGGGTGCTCACCAGCTAGCAGAGGAAGCTACCGATGCATACGAAGGTGCACGTGAAATCGTTGCGGAGTTTTTGGGTTCACCCGGAGGCGCTGACGAAATAGTCTTTACTAAAAGTGCTACTGAGTCTTTAAATCTTCTGGCATATGCCATGAGTAATGCACCAGCAGGAAATCGCTTTGCATTAACCTCTTCCGATCGAATCGTTGTTACTGAGATGGAACATCATGCCAATCTCATACCATGGCAGCAGTTATCTGCTCGAACAGGTGCTGAGTTAGCGTGGTTCAAAGTTACGCCAGATTCGCGCTTAGATTTATCCAATATCAACGAAGTGATTACGGAAAACACAAAAGTTGTATCTGTTACTCATCAGTCTAATGTTTTAAGCACTATCAATCCACTCGATGCAATAGTTGCTCGTGCTCATGACGTAGGTGCAGTAGTTATTTTGGATGCCTGCCAGTCTGCTCCCCACATGACAATTGATGTAAAGGCACTTGGCGTAGATTTCTTAGCATTCTCAGGCCACAAAGCCCTTGGTCCAACAGGCATTGGCGTCTTGTGGGGACATATGAATTTGTTGGATGAATTACCGCCGTTTTTATTTGGTGGCTCCATGATTGAGACCGTCACCATGACGAGTGCAACGTGGGCACCAGTACCTCAGAAGTTTGAAGCCGGCGTTCCTAATATGGCGCAAGCAGTTGGCTTAGGCGCAGCGCTTAATTACTTAACTAATTTAGGCATGGATAACGTGCACAATCATGAAACCGAGTTGACGGGCTATTTATTGAAGAAAATGCTGGAGATCCCTGATATCCGCATTGTTGGCCCAACCGATACTCACATGCGCGGTGGAACCGTGTCATTTACAATCAAAGATATTCATCCACACGACATTGGGCAATATTTGGATAGCCAAGGAGTTGCCGTCAGAACTGGCCACCACTGTGCTTGGCCATTAGCGAAATGCATGAACGTCCCAGCTACTACTCGCGCCTCGCTGTATATCTACAACGATGAAGATGATGCTGATGCCCTTGTCTCTGCGATACTTGGTGCTCAGAAATATTTTGGGAGATTCTGATGGAATTAGATTCGCTATATCAAGAAGTGATTTTGGATCACTACAAGCATCCACAACACAAAGGCTTGAGCCCAACATTCAGCGCTCAGGTTAGCCACGTAAATACCAGTTGTGGCGATGAGATTATTCTCAATATTATTTTGGAGAATGACGTCATTACTTCTTTAACATGGGAAGGTCAAGGATGTTCAATTTCACAGGCCAGCGTTTCTATGATGACAGATCTCTTGACCGGAAAGTCCCTGGAGGAGTCTGAAACAATTGTTAAATCTTTTTCAGAGCTCATGGCCAGCAAGGGAACATCGGCAGGAGACCCCGAGATTTTAGAAGATGCAGTAGTTTTTGCTGGAGTATCGAAGTTTCCTGGCCGAGTGAAGTGCTCGTTGCTAGGTTGGATGGCATTTAAGGATGCATCTATCCAAGCACAAGCACAATAGAATCAACCGTTGATCAAGGGAGAGCAATGCCAACGAGCGTAGATGATGTAACTGAGGCTATGAAAGATGTTGTTGACCCAGAATTAGGGATCAATGTTGTCGATCTTGGATTAATTTATGATGTGATGGTCGATGAGGCCAATATTGCAATTCTGAACATGACATTGACCTCAGCAGCATGTCCACTGCAAGATGTCATTGAGGACCAGACCCGCCAAGCATTGGCAGGCATGACAAGTGATGTAAAAATTAATTGGGTATGGATGCCACCTTGGGGTCCTGACAAGATCTCTGATGATGGCCGCGATCAGCTGCGAGCACTTGGATTTACTGTTTAAGCTTTAACTGCCTAAGGTATAGCCATGTCAAACCACGCTATCTGGATGACTCATCGCTCTATGACCGCAGATCCATCGGTTAAAGCTCAAAAACTCAAGGCCGGTACCGTCAAACGGATATTCGACTTTGCTAAACCTTACCGAAAAAGCATCATCATTTTTCTCATCACGGTAGTTATTGATGCCGCATTAGTTGTAACAACGCCTTTGCTTTTGCTTCGCCTCATCGATGACGGTGTCATTCCTAAGAATCCTCAATTGGTAACCAAACTTGCACTCTTCGTAGGGCTGTTAGCCGTAGCTGATGCACTGGTGAGCATGCTTGGACGCTATTTTTCATCAAGAATCGGTGAAGGCCTCATTTATGATTTGCGTTCGCTGGTTTTTGGCCACGTACAAAAACAATCCATCGCTTTTTTTACAAGAACCCAAACTGGAGCGTTGATCTCCCGAATTAACTCCGACGTCATCGGTGCACAACAAGCATTTACTGCAACTCTATCTGGGGTTGTAAGCAATGTTGTTTCACTCGTCTTAGTAGGAGTAACCATGATGGTCTTATCGTGGCAGATCACAATATTTGCACTCCTCTTACTTCCAGCATTTCTAATCCCAACTAAGTGGGTGGGCCGTAAATTGCAGGCTTTGACGCGAGAGTCCTTCAATGTCAACGCAGAGATGTCCAGCACGATGACTGAACGTTTCAATGTATCTGGCGCGATGCTGGTATCACTGTATGGCCAACCAGCTAGAGAGCGCGAGAATTTTCGAGCTAAAGCCAGACGCGTTGCAGACATTGGTATCAAAAGCGCCATGCTCAATCGGTTGTTCTTTATTGCTCTGACAAGCGTTGCTGCGATTGCAACCGCCTTTGCCTATGGCATCGGCGGACACTTGGCAATTAGTGGAAAAGTCACAGTTGGAACTTTGTTGGCAATTACCGCTTTATTGGCACGGCTTTATGGTCCCTTAACCGCACTATCAAATGTTCGTATCGATGTAATGACTTCATTGGTTTCATTTGAGCGAGTTTTCGAAGTCTTAGATTTACATCCCATGGTTACTAATCGTGAAGGTGCACTAGTTTTCTCTGGAAAAAATCCTCGAGTTGAATTCGACAATGTTGGTTTTGCTTATCCGCGAGCTAATGAAATTTCTCTGGCATCGTTGGAATCTGCTGCTAAGCCAGAGACGGTAGAAAGTGGAGAAGTACTTAAGAACTTAAGCTTTGTGGCAGAGCCTGGGACATTAACGGCATTAGTTGGCCCATCAGGTGCTGGTAAAACTACAATCAGTGCGCTTATTCCCCGACTGTATGATGTAACTAGTGGTGCAATTACAATTGATGGCCACGATATCCGTGATTTAACAATGGAGTCTTTAAGAGATTCGATCGGCGTCGTCATGCAGGATGCGCATCTCTTTCACGAAACTATCGCTGAGAATCTTCGATATGCAAAGAATGATGCAACTGTAGAAGAGATGCAGACGGCGTGCGAAGCTGCACAAATTTGGAAGCTCATCGACTCGCTTCCTAATGGCTTAGACACGATGGTGGGTGAGCGCGGTCATCGCCTTTCAGGTGGTGAAAAGCAGCGTCTAGCAATTGCCCGACTTCTTCTTAAATCTCCATCTGTAGTTATTCTCGATGAAGCCACGGCGCATCTAGATTCTGAGAATGAATCTCTTGTACATGCTGCGCTTGAGAGCGCTTTGAAGGGTCGAACCAGCATTGTTATTGCTCATCGTCTCAGTACGGTGAGAAATGCCGACCAGATTTTAGTATTAGAGAAAGGTTCAATTGTTGAACGCGGTAAGCATGACGATTTAGTTGCACTTGGTGGTCTATATGCTGATCTGTATACCCGTCAGGATTTAACGGGATCGACGAATTAAAACTCTTCCATAAATTACAAGAGCTCCAAAAAATAGCCATTGAAGTGCATAGGCCATGTGTGGACCGTCGCTAAGTTCTGGTAACTGTGCAGGAACAGCAGGCGTCAAGGATGCCTCAGAACCGCTTAGAAGGTCGATGTAAAAACTCTCTGTTTGCAGACGCGATTGTGCATTCAGCTCTCGCACGAGCGACGTTCCACTCGAGGGAAGTGCGAAGAATGATCCTTTAGGTAAAGAGGTATCTAATCGCAGCCGCCCACGAATCTCAACGTTTCCAGTAGGCACATCAGAGACTATTGGGGGAGTAGATGCAGTTTTACCGGCTTGCACCCACCCGCGATCAACCCAAAACTTCAGATTGTTAGTTGAGGTAAAAAGTGTCAACACCTCGAAACCATATGTTCCTTCTGAGTATCGATTACGCAGAAGTATTTGGTGCGACGGATCGAAAACGCCATACGTCGTAACACTTTGCCATTCAAATCGTTGTGGAGAGTGACGCACTAATTCGAGGGCTTTGGGCGCAAGAGCAATGTGAGCCTCAATCATCGCATTACGTGCATGTCGATCGACTCCACGGTGGTATTGCCATTGGGCAGCCCATACACATCCTGCAATAAGCAGAATCGCAATCAGTGATTTGCGGATCGCCCATGGCTCGCGTTGCATGTGTCTAAGTTTATTTCAAGAAAGAGAGCGTGGTTTTTCATCGCTTACATGAGCCCCAGCTGAAAAAGTCTCTCTTCCGGCATTGGCTATCACTACGGCGAAATAAGGAAGTGCAACTGCACCGAGTAAGGCGATCCAGCGAAATGGACTTGGCAAAATTACGGTGAGAATAAAGCAGGCGGTTCGAATCATCATGGAGAAGAAATATCGCTTTTGTCGTGAGGATTGATCTGCGCTGAGTGCTTTAGGTGCACTTGTTATATCGAAGATTTCCTTCTCTTTGGCCATGACATAAGCCTATTGCCGCGCAGTAGGCGTTGCATCTTTTGATTACCTATCGGTAGCCACTAGATTTGCACATATGAGTTCTCTAGCCCTAGTCACAGGTGGTAATCGCGGCATTGGACTAGCTGTTGCACATGCCTTGAAAGCTTCGGGTCATGATGTGGTTGTGACCTATCGCTCTGGCGATGCCCCAGTTGGTTTCAAGAGCGTACAGATGGATGTCACGTCCAGTAGCAGCGTCGATGCGGGCTTTGATCAGATCGAAGCGGCTTGGGGTATTCCAGAAATAATTGTGGCAAATGCTGGGATCACAAAAGATGGCTTAGTGATGCGCATGAGCGATGAAGATTTTGAAAACGTCATCGATGCGAATCTCACTGGCGCTTTTCGTGTTGCACGTCGGGCAACTAAAGGTTTACTTAAACTAAAGCGCGGCCGCTTAATTTTTGTTGGTTCTGTTGTCGGTGCCTCTGGTTCTGCCGGCCAAGTTAACTACGCCTCGAGCAAAGCTGGATTAGTAGGCATGGCCCGTTCATTTGCGCGTGAACTTGGCAGTCGTTCAATTACTGCAAATGTTGTCGCACCTGGATTTGTCGAGACGGATATGACTTCGACATTGGACGAAAAACGCCGGAATGAAATTGCTAGTTCAGTACCCCTAGGAAGATTTTCAACCGCACAAGAGATTGCAGATGTTGTCGCTTTTATTGCATCACCACAAGCAAGCTATATAACTGGAGCATTGATTCCAGTCGATGGCGGATTAGGAATGGGCCACTAATGGGAATTCTGCAAGGTAAAAAAATTCTAGTCACCGGTGTCTTAACTGATGCATCCATAGCATTTCATATTGCTCGCATTGCGCAAGAAGAAGGCGCGGATGTGATTCTTTCGTCCTATGGTCGAGTTCTTTCGCTGACTACCCGAATTTCAGCTCGCCTACCAAAGCCTGCACCAATTATCGAACTAGATGTTACGAATACAGATGATTTAGCAGCGTTGGAATCTCGCATACGCGCGCATTTTCCAGATGGATTAGATGGGGTGGTGCACTCCATTGGATTTGCTCCCGAAGCCGCACTTGGTGGTAACTTCCTCAACACTCAGTGGGAGGATGTTGCAACCGCACTTCATGTTTCTGCCTTTTCACTCAAATCATTAACGATGGCTGCGCGCCCATTATTTAATGGAGGGGGATCAGTGGTCGGTTTAGATTTTGATGCTTCAGTTGCTTGGCCCAAATATGACTGGATGGGTGTAGCTAAAGCTGCGTTGGAATCAACATCTCGTTATTTAGCAAGAGATTTAGGTGCTGAAAATATTCGCGTGAACTTAATTGCAGCCGGTCCGATTCGAACCATGGCCGCTAAATCAATTCCGGGATTTGATGAGTTCGAGAAAACATGGAACGAGCGCTCTCCTTTGGCATGGGATGTCACCGATCCAGTCCCAGCCGCACAGGCCACTGTCGCCCTTCTCTCAGACTGGTTCCCTAAAACCACTGGGGA
>CAFABF010000015.1_pt1 | contig 21123 bp, 21 predicted proteins | sample 7267811 | NCBI WGS metagenome assembly CAFABF01 (sample SAMEA6814005, study PRJEB35770) | freshwater metagenome | biome: Freshwater; feature: Freshwater reservoir; material: water | place: Czech Republic | collected 2017-08-18 | depth 30m m
TGACGGAACGATTGCAAAGTTCGGTGCAGCTATGTCAACCATGGGCTATATGTCCGGCCACTTTACGGTGAAGGGATAAGGCGCGATGTCTGAACAAATGACTCCTCAAACACCACAGTGGTGGAAGAAGCCCGATGTAAAGAAGACTGCAATCCTGTGGGTTATCTGCACCGCAGTAATTGGCTATGTGGGAGTTGAATTCCATGTTCGTAACATGGTTCGCCCAGCCTCTGAAACTATGAGTGGTGTAATTAGTTTGATGCGCATCTTTACATGGGCTGCAGCTCCAGTTGCCGGCCTTGTTGCAGCAATGTGTTTGACGGTTTTAACGTCCAAGCGCCATTATGGGGATAACCCTCCGGCAGAGGCAGATCACCAAATAAGTAACTCACCGCGAGCAACCAGTTTGTGGATTGTGGTTTCAGCCTTTCTTTGCTTATTTGCATTAATTACCGGATTCATCGTTATTCAAAAAGACGCTGTAGCACTTTTGGATAAAAATGCAATACAAATTAACGTCACCGGCCAGCAGTGGCTCTGGAGTATTGACTATCCAAATGGCGCGCGCAGTGAAGATTTATATCTTCCTGTAAATAAGCCAGTCGTCTTTCATGTGACTAGCGTGGACGTAAAACACTCATTCTGGATTGTTCAAATGGGAGTAAAGATTGACGCTAATCCTGGCTATGTTACGGAAACCGCAGTAACTCCAGACAAGATAGGTGTTTTCGATTTGAGGTGTGCAGAACTTTGCGGTTTGCTCCACGCATATATGCAAACCAAAGTACATATTGTAAGCCAAGCTGATTACGATGCTTGGTTAAGTGTTCATGCAACGATGGAGAAAGGCGCCTAATGACAACCGTAATGAGCAAACCAGTCTCAGCTCCAGGAAAATCAATAGTCGAGAAGCTCAACTTCTTTACTGCTCTTGCACTAGGTGCCATCAGCGCAATCGTTGTATGGAGACTTGCACTGCAAATTTTGCCGGAAGATACAGAAGTACGTTTATTTACGCGAGAAGATAAAATTACGCTTCTTTCAATGACTGCTTGGTTCATTGGATTCATGACTGGAATTGGTGCTTTGGTTGGTCCATTCCGCTGGCTCATGGGTAAAGATCTCACCCATGAAGAAAATATGTTTTTAGCTGGAAAAGATATGGGCGTTAAGCGATATTTCAGATATACAACTGACCACAAAGTTGTAGGAATACAGTACTTAGTTATCACTATGGTGATTTTTGGTATTGGTGGAATATTAGCGATGCTTATCCGTACAAATTTAGGAACACCTGAAGGCGGATGGATTCATCCTCAGGCTTATAACTCAATAGTCGGAACGCATGGAATCATCATGATCGTTGGAACCATCATTATGGTCACCGGACCATTTGGTAACTTCATCATGCCGATCATGATTGGTGCCAGAGACATGGCATTTCCACGCTTAAATGCTTTGAGTTTCTGGCTCATTGTTGCGGCAGCCGTACCACTTATTTGGGCACAGTTTATAGGTGGGATATCTACAGGTTGGTCTGCATATAACCCATTAGCAGGACAGGGTCCATTAGGTATGGACGGCTACATCATGTTTATCTGTATTTTTGCAATTTCAACAATGGTTGCTGGTGCAAATATCACCACAACTGTTGTGAAGATGCGCGCAAAGGGAATGACGTGGAACCGCACACCAATCTTTATCTACGGAGTGGTTGCATCGGTTGCACTTGCGCTACCTGCTTTTCCGGTCTTCTTCTTATCTCAGATTTTGTCAGCATTTGATCGCGCACTAGATACTTCTTTCTATAACACTGCAGGCGGTGGAAGCGGCTGGTTATATGAAAACTTATTTTGGATCATGGGTCACCCAGAGGTTTATGTAATTCTTATTCCAGCCGTGGCAGCTCTTATGGAAATGGCACCAGTATTTACTCGTCGCCCACTGTTTAGCTTTAATGTTGCGGTAATGGGAATTGCCGGAATCTCTGGCCTGTCAGTTCTTGTTTGGGCTCACCATATGTACATTTCGGGTTGGGCACCATTACTTAATACTCCATTTATGTTAACAACCGAACTTATTTCGATCCCAACTGGAATGATATTTTTAGTTCTTATTGGCACGTTATGGCGAGGACGACTGTGGATGACAATGCCATTGATGTCAATCTTCGCATTGCTATGGAACTTCATGATTGGTGGAGTTACGGGAATTTACCTTTCAGACGTGCCAGCTGATGCATTCTTACATGGCTCTATGTATGTCACCGCACACTTCCATTACACACTGATGGGTGCCGGTTTAACTGGTGCGTTGGCAGCTCTTGTCTACTGGTTCCCAGCAATGACGGGGCGCATGTTTGATAAAAAACTAAGTTGGATTGCTTTCTGGATGGTGCAAATTGGCTTCAATATCGCCTTTGTTGGGATGTTTGCGGTCGGCTTAGCCGGTCAACCACGACGTGTTGAAGCATATGCACCAACTTTTAATACGGGAAACATGATTACAACAGGCGGTGCTTATTTAATTATGGCAGGCATGCTGGTCTTGCTCTATGGAGTTATCACTTCATGGACAAGTGGAGTGAAAGCACCTAAAAATCCATGGCAGGCAAAGACTCTCGAATGGACAGTTGGATATCCAGTTCCGCTTGAGAATTTTGACGTTCTTCCTGTAGTTACTTCTGATCCTTACGGTTATGGAAAGGCAAAGTCATGAGCGTCGAGACACATGCACACCACGAACACCCTGATGTAGTTGGAAGTCGCAATCGACTTGGCGTAATCCTTATTCTCGTCGCAGACATTGCGTTTGCACTAAGTATGGTTTTTGTCTACTTCTATCTTCGTGGTCAAAATGTCAATGACATGTGGCTACCTGCTGCGACGTCAGATCATCCAGCAATCTTGCCGCTTTCAGCAACAGCAGGTTGGACTGTAACTGCAATTGCAGCCTTTGGTTTACTTGCGCATTTCTATGGCCTCAAAGGCGTGCGATCAGGAAACCAAACTCAACTTAAATTGGGTTCATTAGTAGCATTGGTTGCATCAGTAGTAGCAATTGTTTATCAATTTAATACAATTGCAACTGCACCTTTTACTTTCTCGGATGGTGCCTATGTTTCATGTTTCTATATGTTTGCGATTCTAAACTTTGTCCACATTATGCTGACAATCTTTATTTCGCTTGGAAACTGGAACCGTGCACGACTTGGAATCTATAACTCAGACCACTGGCATGTAGACATCGTTAATGTTTGGTGGGTCTGGATGACTGTGTCATCATTGCTAGGTGCATTCGCCCTCACTTACCCATAAAAATAGCTCAAACTGGATCAGCCTCTACATCGCATTAGGCGTTGTCTGGGGCTGTTCCTTTATATTCATCAAGTTAGGTCTTGAGTTCTTAACGCCTATAGGCGTGGCTTTTGGGCGAGTATCACTCGGCGCGTTGACTTTAGTTTTTTGGGCACGTTTTAAAGGAATTGAGTTGCCTCGAAGCAAAAAACTCTGGCTTCATCTCTGGGTAGTAGCGCTGATGCTAAATGTAGTTCCTGGGTTTTTGTTTGCTTTTGCCGAAACTAAAGTGACATCGATTTTGGCGGGAATTATCAACGCAGTTACACCGCTAATGACACTTCTTGCAATCATGATTGCTTTTCGTGAAGAAAGACCTAAGAACTATCAAGTGCTTGGATTATTGTTGGGTTTTGTTGGAGTACTAACCGTTCTAGGCGCATGGAATGGCTTAGGAACAAATCCATTGATTGCCGTGTTAGCACTTTTACTAGCAGTGACATGTTACGGAGTTTCATTTCCTTACTCACGTAAATATGTCCTACCTCATAAGTTAAGGCCCGAAGCAATTGCAGCTGCACAAGTCTCGATGGGGGCACTTACACTTCTTCCCTTTTATCTTATGGATGGAATTGCCAAAGATGAATATCGACCTGGACCTGTATTCGCCATGATTGCACTCGGAGTATTTGGTAGCGGCTTTGCTTATATTTGGAACTTTAAAATTATGGAAGCTGCAGGAAGCGCGATTGCAAGTACGGTTACGTATGTAACACCACTAGTTGCCGTAATAGTTGGAATTATCTTTTTAGGCGAGAGAGTAAGTTGGTATGAACCAGTCGGCGCAGCAATAGTTCTGTTGGGCGCAGCCATCGGGCAGGCCCGCATTAAAATATTTAATCGATGATAAAACCATCAGTAATTGGTCCAAGATCTATACCGGCTGCGGCGTGATCGCTCTTTTCGCCCCGTGCCAACTGTGCCGCATGAGCTTTGTTATGCCAGCGCTCCTCGATTTTGCCGTATTTCCACAGCAATAATGCAATACTCCACACAATCACAAATGAACCGACAATAAAGTAGCCTGCATTATTTAGATTAAATGCTAGTGCGTAGTCCCAAAAACCACCAGTGAGATTAAGTTGTCGGGCAAATACTTGGCACAGTTCGAGGCCGCCAACAAAGAATGCAACTGATACAGATAAACCAGTAATAATGATGTTGTAGTAGACCTTGCGAACTGGCTTTGAAAAAGCCCAACCATATGCAAAGTTCATAAATGATCCATCGATAGTATCAAGTAGACTCATTCCACCGGCAAAAAAGAGTGGAAGAGAGATTATTGCCCACCACGGTAAACCTGCAATGACAGATGATCCCGCTAAAACAAGTAAGCCAATCTCGGTTGCCGTATCAAAACCTAAGCCGAACAAAATACCCAACGGATACATTTTCCATGAGGCATCAATTCGTCGAGCGATTGGGCCAAAGAAGCGCATAAGAAATCCGCGAGAGTCTAAATGTTTTTCTAACTCTTCTTCGTTGTAAGTACCTTTACGCATGTGGATGAAAACTTTGACGATAGAGATTAAAATAACTAAATTTAAAATTGCGATCAGCATTAAAAAAGTTCCACTCACGGTAGTACCTATTAAGCCGGTGTAGTGATGTAGCGAAGAGTTTTCGTCTTTAAGCTGTGAGCCAAGAGCTTTTATACCAAAGTTGAGCAGCATTGCTAAAACAAAAACAACAGATGAGTGTCCAAGAGAGAAGAAAAAGCCAACAGCCAGTGGGCGTTTGCCTTCCGACATCAACTTACGTGTTGTGTTATCGATGGCACTGATGTGGTCGGCATCAAATGCGTGGCGCATACCTAGCGTGTACGCGAGGGCAGCAGTTCCCCAACCAAACAACGATCCATCACTAAGAATGTAATTACCGGTTGTGGCCTTCCACATGAGTAAAGCGCCAGCGACGTGCAAGAAGAGGATGAATCCAAACATGGCCGCCATGCGCCGCCATTCGTCCTTAGTAAGACGTTGGGGGGCAGGGGCTGGCTTAGCTATAACGACGTTCATGAGCCCCCTAGATGCAAATGATTTGCAGGTAGAAAGTGTAAAACAGGCTCACAGGGCTGTCTATTTGAAAGCAACCTACAGTTAGACCCATGAAGCGGTTGATCAGCCTGAGCCTTCTCCTGGGCCTGATTGCCCCTGTATCGGCGCAGGCACAGAGCTGTGGGTGGGATCAAAAGCCTGGTTGGGTGGCCCGCGAGAATCTTCGCACTGGCACTAGTGATTGGGCTAAAGATATACCGCTACGTCTGAGTGCTGATTTTTCACGGCGCAAGAAGATGCCGCGCATTGAAGGTTACTTGGATGCAACAAGTATTGGATGTGGTTCAACAACACGACTAACAATCACAGGTGCTAACTCCGCAGATATCGCTTTGTATCGAATCGGTTATTACCAAGGTAAAGGCGCTCGCTTAGTGGCAACAATTAAATCAGCGCGCAGCATTAGTGCAACCTCAAAGACACTACCAGGTCAGTATTTAGTAAAACTCACATCAACCGGTCGTGCACCAACTTTTATTCCACTAATAATTCGCTCAACCAATAATTCAAGTGACATAACTTTTATCTCATCGGTAATGACATGGCAGGCGTATAACCAGTGGGGTGGTTATTCTCTATATAAAGGCCCCGATGGAAAAAGTGAAACCAAGAGTCAACAGGTTTCATTTAATAGACCTTATGATGGAGACGGTGCTGGCCAATTTAGGTATATGGAGCAGCCGCTTGTAACGTTAATTGAAAAGTTAGGAATAGATACAAACTACATCACGGATATGGATCTCGATAAGATTTCAGAAATTTCTTCCACATCAATAGTTTTTGGTGGGCATAGCGAATACTGGACCCAGCATATGCGCGCACAAGTTGAACATTCAGTTGCGTCGGGGACTAACCTAATTATTTTTGGAGGCAATACGGCGTACGCGCAAACTGAACTACAGAATAGAGAACTTATAGGGCGACTTCCTTATCGCGAACTAGGTAATCCTGAGTCGCTACTAATTGGTTCACAATACTTTGCGCTCGGAGTCAAGAAAGATTTAGAGTCACAGAATAAATGGCCGTTTTCAGTGTTAGGAGAAAATGCAGTCATTAAAGGTGTTTACGGATATGAAGCAGATACAGCCATGGGCACCAAGGGTCCGGGAGTTGAAATTTTGGCACGGGCGACGATAAGTCCTACTGAAAAGGGTTGGGTAGCAATGTCTACCTATTACACCGCTCCAAGTGGTGCCAGCGTCCTAAATATGGGTACTAATGGCTGGGTGTGTGGCATGGAGAATCGATGTCCGTGGGGTCACACCTTTGATACTCAAACGCAGAATCAGATTAAGAGAGTGACATCGGCGGTGCTGAAGGCTGCGCAATCTCGAAAATGGAGGGTGGCTCAGATTGATATTCCCGCCCGTTAGTAAGTATTTGCGTATAGAGTCACGTAAAGAGTTTGCACAGGAGAGGCGGGCTGCGTGAGCGAAGACGATGACATGGAAGAAATCATCACAGAGGAGATGCTCTGGGATCGAATTCCTGAAGTCGATGGCGAAGAACGTGCCAGCACGTACTATGAACTCAGCGCTCGCATTTATGCACGTGGGCAGTATGACGAAGCCCTCGCTTTAGCTGAAACCGCCCGTGATATTTACTCGACGCTCGGAGCAAATGCACCGAGTGAAGGTTTAGCCCAAGCTTATTCGGCTATTGGATACAACCTCAATCAATTAAAACGCATGGATGAAGCTGCACATGCAATGAGTAAAGCAGTCGAAATTTTGCGGGAGAATAAATCACCGATTGCATTAGAGCTTGCATGCACACTTGGTGAGTGGTGGTACACATCAAAGCAGTATGAAAAAGTTGTTCAAACAATGGGCGAGTGCGCTCAAGAACATTTAGTTGATGGCAACGAAATCGGCGCAGCAAATGATCTTCACTTAATTGGTTGCGCTGAACGAGAACTCAAGAATTATGAAAAAGCCATCGAGTCTTTCAAAGAAGCACGTATTTTATTTAAGCGCAACAAAGAAGTTATTCATGTTGCACGATGTGATCAAAAGATGGCCTCTTGTCTTATTGAATTAAACGAAGGTGAGCTTGCACTTGAAACTGCACGCCGGGCCGTCGATGTTTTTGAGACTGGGCACGATCATCGCCGCGAAACCTTTGCCCTATTTGAGTTTGGTAAAGCTCAAGTCCTATTAGAGAAATTTGATGATGGATTAGCGACTCTGGAGCATGTTCTTTCAGTAGTCAGTGAAGATGAACCGAAGGATTTTGAGTTCATCATCGATGTTGAATCCCGGATCGCAAAAATCGTTCGAATGCAGGGGCGAAATGACGAGGCTGATGAGATTGAACGACGCCTTAAGTCCGTCCAAGAAGCGTTAGAAGAAGAGTCAGAGGCTTGATTCAGCGCTTAAAAACTCTACCCGAGATAAGAATTACGATGGTCTGTCTGGGAAATATCTGTCGTTCTCCTATGGCCGCTGCCGTCCTTGCAAACCGTACTGCTAGTTGGACCGCACCAAAAATCACAGTAAATAGTTCAGGCACAGGTGCATGGCACATAGGGCAAGGTGCTCATCCAACATCCCAAAAAGTATGGGAAGCCGCTGGTTATACACACCACCATAAAGCCCGGCAGTTTAAATCGACGGACTTTTTTACTACCGATTTAATCTTGGTAATGGATTCAAGCAACTTTAAGAATGTAAATGACTTAGCTCTTGATGAAGAATCAAGAAGTAAAGTCTTTTATCTGCGAAGTTTTGATAAAACTCTGCAGGCAATTGATCCGCATTCACATGACTACTTTAAATTAGAAGTTCCCGACCCGTACAATCAATCTATTGAGGCTTATCAAGAGACGTTACTTATGATCGAACAGGCCGTAGATGGCTTGTTGCAAGAGTTAATGCGCCAATAAGAGCGCCACCTGCCGCGACAATAAGTGGCCACTGAATATCTCCCTTGGACCACATTGCTCCACCCCAAATTCCTGCGCCTAAGACTGCGAAGTTCATTGAAGCTTGATAAACGCCTTGCGCACGACCACGGTGGTTATCTTGACTTAATCCGGCAATCCAGGCTTTACCAACTCCATCGGTAAGTGCAGGAAAAAGTCCGTAGAGTGCGAGTGCAATCAGGGCAATGGCATGATTATTAGTTAAACCCAACGTTGCATAAGCGATAGCAAAAGCTAATAGGCCAACTGCGTATACAACCCGAGGGGATAATTTATCCGCAATGTATCCTCCTGGAAAAGCTGCTACAACGGTCACGCCGCTGAAGAGCATGTAAGAAAGTACAACGCCGTTAGTGGAAAAACCTATGTCGTGTAAGCGCAGAAGAAGTAGTACATCTGGAATATTTGTTAACTGAATGAGAACTAAGATTGCGATTGCACGCTTTAAGGTTGCTGGAAGTTGAGGATGCTTTGTTTTTTCAACTGTAACCTTAGGTTTTTTAACAAATTCTTCTTTCACGAGAAGTGTTAATAAGCCAGAAATAATCGCTGGAATCAGGGCCCATTTGGCTACTGCTCGAACATCACCGTTCAGCATGGCTAAGCCAATAAGTGCTATTCCAGGCCCTATTACTGCGCCGATATTGTCACCGGTGCGGTGAAAACCAAAGGCCTTACCGAGGTTAGCTTTATCAACTGAGTCTGAAATCAAGGCATCACGGGGAGCCCCGCGCATACCTTTACCAATTCGATCTGTAACGCGACCCAGCAAAACCAATGGCCATCCAGTTGCAACCACAACTAGTGCTTTGCCAACTCCAGCCAATGAATAACCAGAGATGACAAATGGCTTTCTCCCTAATCGGTCACTTGATTTACCGCTGATTAACTTTGTAAAACCTGCGGCAGCCTCTGCGCAACCTTCAATTAGTCCAAGTGCTAAGGGTGCTGCACCTATTACGCCTGTTAAAAGAATTGGTAGTAAGGGATATAAAAGTTCACTCGCAGCATCTTGGGCCAGTGAAACCAAAGTAAGCAGAATTAAATTGCGCGTCAACCAGGTTTTCATCATTTAGGTAGGTGCTGTAGCGCCCAGTGATACATGGCAATCGCTCCGGCAGCAGAGGCATTCATAGAGCGCGTGGAACCATATTGGTTAATTTCATAAAGAACTTCGCACACGTTGATTCCTTCATCTGACATCCCTGCTCCTTCTTGACCAAATAGAAGCACGCAGCTCTCAGGTAACTGGGCACTTTCCAACTGTTTTGAACCGGGAACGTTATCAATTCCAATGATAGGTATTTTATTTTCTTTACACCACACTGCAAAATCCTCAACAGTTGGATGGTAAAAAACAGTCAAATATCTATCGGTCACCATTGCTCCGCGCTTATTCCAATCGCGTTTTCCAACTATATGTACCCCAGAAACATTAAAAGCATTTGCGGTCCGAACTACCGAGCCAATATTTAAATCATGTTGCCAGTTTTCGATGGCGATATGTAACTTATGCCGTTTTGAATCTAAGTCAGCGACAATGGCTTCAACAGTCCAATATCGGTAATGATCAAGGACATTCCTGCGGTCACCATTCAGCAAAAGTTCAGGATCGTATTGTTCGCCTTCAGGCCATGGTTTTTCATGAGGGCCAACGCCCACGACCGGAAAAAATTCACCTGGGCCAATAGTGGCCGGGGTAGTAGGAGAAGACATGGTGCCACTCTAAACTGATTACATGACTGCTATCAACACAATCGCTTATGTCGTTCACATTCTCTGTGTCATTGCCATTCTTTCTCTTCTACTCCATCAGTGGAACAAGAGTCCGCGAAAACTGAATCCAGGAATCTTGCATGCGAGCCTTACCGCGCTTGTAGCTGGTTTAGTGATGGTAGGGATGTTTAACACAGTGCATCCAGATGAAACGTTGAATCACACAAAGATTGGAATCAAACTACTTATTCTTCTAGTAATTCTCGGTATCAGTTATAAGAATGTAAAGAAACCAGAGCTAGAGAAGAACATATGGCTTGCCCTCATTGGTCTCACAATGAGCAATGTTCTTATCGCATCGATGTGGCACTGATAGGCCTATGCGTAAAATGCTTTTTCTCTTTTTTATTGCAATTAGCTGTGCAATTTCGAACGTACCAGCACAAGCAGTTTTATCAGCGGCTTCAATTCCAACCGTCTTTGATGAGTTCCTAAAATTACCAGCGTTGGCTAATCCCGCAGTTGTTTTAATTGATGGCAGATCAGGTGAGGTTGTCTATGAAAAAAACTCCTTTTCTCAGCGCAAACCCGCATCGGTGATGAAGATATTTTCAGCTGCTGCGGCATTAACCTATTTAGCACCAGAGAAGATTTTTACAACTCAAATATGGCTGGGGAGCCAACCTAAAACACTAGTCATTCAAGGAACATTGGACCCTTGGATAAGTCTGAGCGATAGCGTTGCCCAGAAAATGAATAGAGCATCGCTCCCTTATCTGGCTTTCAATGCACTAAGTTCGATTAAGAAAAATAATGGTGGTTCTCTAAAGAATATTACTGTTGAATATGCGGGACTTTATTCACAAGATATAGCAAACTTAAAATCATTTTGGGCGAAACGTGGATTAAAGCCGACTATGAAATCTGTTGCACCAGATAAAGCCTTGCTTGATTCAAGTGAATTTATAGTTGGAGATGAATCTCCAGATCTATCTAAAATTCTAGATTTCACGCTCAAGTGGAGCGATAATTTATTAGCCGAGCGTTTAGCACGCCTATCTTCGCAAGCTGCAGGTTTTCCCATGAACGATGTTGGTGTGCAGATGACCTTTGAGCAACTTCTCACTAGCTTAGAGATCGATTCGACAAAGTTAGTTGTGGCCGACGCCAGCGGCTTATCAAAGGTAAATAGGATTACTGCAAGCATGTTGGGCAAACTCTTGTTTAAACTTCGTAACAATCCACAATATCAACTCTTGTATGACTCATTACCGGTTGGAGGAGTATCGGGAACTCTTCGCTACCGTTTTTTAACTACCGCTCCCAGTGCTATTGGCTTAGTCCGAGCTAAAACCGGAACTCTTAATGGAACAGTGACGCTCGCAGGTTATGTTGAATCTACAGACCGCGAATATATTTTTGTAACGTTAGCCGATGAGATTCCACGCGGTACGCGTGCTAGCGATAAGGCACGTGCAGCGATTGATCGATTACTGGGCAGAATTGCAGCACCTAATATCCCAGCAGAAATCTCTGAAGTTACTCCGGAACCTTAACTATTTATTATCAAAGATTTTGATTGATCCACCGTAACAAGCGATCCACGTTCGGGATGTTGGAGCGTCATATGTGACCCCAATTGGCTCGTTACAGACTTTTATAGTTTGTAAAATCTTCATATCGCTTGTGCGTAATTTAGAGACAGTATCGCTCGTAAAGTTGACCACAAAGAGTGCAGTTCCATCACTAGATATTGCGAGCGATCGAGCTGCTTTGCCTGTCGTTACTGTGCCTAAACTTTTATTTGCGACTAAATCCCAAGAAGCAACCTTGCCGGAGAGATTGAGCGTCACATACATCTTTGAATTATCAGGAGAAAGAACAATTGCTCGAGGTGTGACGCCAATAGGTATGTAAGAGACTGAGAAATCTTCTAAGTTAAGAACGTGGATTCTGCTGCCACCCATTTCGGCAACGTAGGCCGTTTTGCTATCACTACTCACTGCGATACCTCTGGGATATCGACCTATCTTGATAGTTTTTAAAGTTTTTTGGCTGGCAACCGAGATAACTTTGAGATCGTACGAGCACCAGTTGGAGACTAGAACGTACTTATTATCTGGAGTCACCTCTACAACTTTTGGCACCGAACCAACTGGATACACGGCATCGATTGTGTAACTCTCTAACTCAATTCGGTATAGAAAACTGCTATCAAAATGTGAAGCTGGTGAACAGGTGTCATGTCCTTCTTTATTGAACCCCTTGCCATACATGGCGTAGTTAGTGACATACAAATATTTACCATCGGAAGAATAGGCACCTTCGACAGGTGCGCCTTTGAAAATTGTTGAATACTTTGATAGACCAAAGTTTGAAAGCTTTACCGAATCTGAGACAGTCTTAATTAATTCAAAAGTATTGGCGTTATAAATGGTTATGCTGTGTTTATACATCATGTTGTGTGCACTTACTAGACCAGTGCCTGAAGACCGAACAGATTTTGGAGAGATTGCACCTGTAATTGTTTTTACAAGTGACATTTTTGTTTCGCTAGAAACAACATCACCCTGTGCAGGTATTAAGAGTGCACAGAGTGAAGTTGTGATTAATAAAATTAAATAGCTTCGGCGCATGCCCTAACTGTAACCTCTACCAATTAGTCGTCTTCACCTTCGTCGTCACCTTCGTCGTCACCTTCATGGTCGCCACTATTTTTATGCTCATTTCCTTCGTGTTCGCCACCTTTAGGGGGCTTGACTCCGATAGTTGGAGCTTTAATAGGAGTTGGCGCTTTAACACTGGTGGACTCTATAGGTGTTGGGACTTTAGCTGGCTCTTCAGTTTTGTTTGTCACCTTTGGTGCAGGTGCAGAAACTGGCTCTTCATTACTTGCGGGCGTAGAAACTGTTTCGACAGTTAAGGATGGATTTGGATTAGTGCGCTCCATGGATGCCGATCCTGCTGCTGGAGTTGATGTAGCAGGCACGACAACTGGATCTGCTGAAGGCTGTGTGGTTGTTGCCACTGGATCTGCTTGTGTAGCCGGCGCAGTGGCATTTTCAACTGCATTTGCCGGAGGCTCCTGTTGCGTTTGTGCAAAAACGGTACCTACTCCAATAATCGCAACAACGGCTGCCAACGCGAGCAGCGGAATCGTTTTAGCCACCTTACGAGGTGATGTGGCGTTATCGGTGTCGGCTATTTCAAACCACTCAGGCTTTTGATCTGGAGACATGTGGAGATCCTTTCGTTAGAGGAAAAGTAGCCCCTTTGGCTGAGAAGGAACTGTGAACACGACAGGCAGTTGCTGAGTAATCTTGTCTAGTGAACATGGCTGCGCGTGGATATATAGACCTTATGAAGCTACGAGTTGTAGAACTGCTTCTAGTAACCACTGTCCCGGCCATGGTTTTAGCGGCTAAAGGCCTACCCTCCTTCTCTTTAGTTGCCATGACAATTCTTGCGGGAACATTATCGGCAGGTAGTGCTAATGCATTCAATATGGTGATTGAAAGTGACATTGATAAATTAATGGCGCGCACATCTAAGCGACCAATTGTGACTGGAGTATTGAGTAAGCAACAGGCGACTATTTTTGCAACTGTAATTGGTGTGCTTTCACTAATTTTGTTTTGGATTTTTACCACACCACTTGCAACATTACTTTCTTTGATTGCGATTGCTTTTTATGTTCTCGTGTACACAGTTGGATTAAAGCGTCGGACTTCCCAGAATATTGTGTGGGGAGGCGCAGCAGGATGCATGCCAGTATTTATCGGTTGGGCTGCAGTTACTAACTCACTTTCATTACCAGCCCTTGCATTCTTTATGTTGATTTTCTTTTGGACTCCACCACATTTTTGGGCACTTGCAATTAAATATAAAGATGATTATTCCGCCGCAGGAATTCCAATGCTGCCAGTCGTTGCAACTAAAACTCGCGTTTATCGTGAAATGTGGTTTCACACAATAATGATGATCGCTTCATCAATTTGGTTGATACTTTCGGCATCATTGCCGATGTGGTCATTAGTAGTTACAGTGTTATTGGGTCTGGTATTTGCGCGCGAACTTATCGCGCTTAAAGAAAGTTCACCTGATTATGCCAAGACCGCAGGAAAGATTTTTCAATGGTCGATAACTTATTTAAGCCTAATCTCGGTAGTACTTGTAGCCGCTCAGCTCAGTGCTTGAGTTAAGTCTTTAATCAAATCACTCGAATGTTCTAAGCCAACTGATAATCGAAGCACTGAAGGGGTAATACCCATTTCAGCCTGGACTTCAGGGGTTAAGCGACGATGAGTAGATGAAGCTGGATGAGTAATTAGTGATTTGCTGTCACCCAAGTTATTGGAGATATCAATGACTTTTAGCTTGTTCATAAAGGCAAAGACTTGACTTTGATCCCCTACAAATTCAATGCCTACAGTGGTTCCACCGCCGCTCATCTGTTTCATTGCAAGGGCATGATCGGGGTGAGATTTAAGTCCAGGGAAGCGCACAGATTTAATCTCAACTTGTGATTCTAAGAATTCAGCAACAGCTTGAGCGTTTGCCGCCATGCGCTCAACGCGCATCTCCATAGTTTCTAATGACTTAACAAGCACCCATGCATTAAATGGACTTAGTGATGGTCCAGTATGGCGAGTGAAAGGCATAAGTTTTTCATGAATGTATGAAGATGACCCAAGAATTGCTCCAGCAAGAACACGTCCCTGACCATCTATATGTTTTGTAGCTGAATACATAACTACGTCAGCACCTAATTGAAGTGGCTTTTGCAAAACAGGAGATGCCATGACGTTATCAACAATGACTGTTGCACCAACTTTATGGGCTAAATCGCTGACCATGCGAATATCTACAATTTCCATTAAAGGATTACTTGGGGTTTCAATAAATACCGCTTTAGTTGGCTTACTTAATGCTTTCTCCCACGCAGCAGGATCATTTCCCTTTACTAATTCAAACGTTACGCCCCATTTTGGTAAAAACTCCGTAATAACAACGTGGCAGGATGAAAACATTGCTGCAGATGCAACAACGTGATCACCTTGTTCGACTAAACATGCAAGAGAGGCAAACATAGCCGACATACCTGAGCCGGTTGCAACGCAGAAATCTGCACCTTCAATCGCAGCTAAGCGTTGTTCAAACATAACGATAGTTGGGTTATGGAATCGACTGTATAAAAAGTGGTCGGTTTCATCGGCAAAGGAGTCATTTGCCTCTTCAGCGCTTGAATACGTGAAGCCACTATTTAAATAAAGTGCTTCCGATGTCTCACCAAAACCCGATCGAGCAAGTCCAGCGCGTACTGCATGAGTTTGCGGATGCAGATCCCACTGCGGCTCATCGCGTTCATGGCGTGGGCGGTATCCCCATGGTGTACTCATTGGATAATTGTGGCAGAGTAATACCTATGTCCAACACTGCAATCTCGGTCACCGATTTAAGTAAGAAATACGGCGACCGCATGGCCGTTTCGCATGCAACTTTTGAAGTTCCGCTTGGCACCATCTGCGGTTTTGTGGGCCCAAATGGCTCAGGCAAGACCACCACTATGCGTATGTTGTTGGGGTTAATTACACCAACCGGCGGAACAGGTGAGATTTTAGGTGAATCAATTAAACATCCCGAAAAGTATTTGCCTCGGGTTGGCGCGATGATTGAAGGGCCAGCGTTTTATCCGGCCTTGAGCGGCAAAGAGAATTTGAATTACCTAGCCACCCTCGGTGGCTTTTCAACTAATCGCGTACAGGGATTACTAGAGCAAGTTGGACTTGGTGATCGCGGGAAATCAAAGTACAAGACGTATTCATTAGGAATGAAACAACGCTTGGGAATTGCAGCGGCCTTACTTCCGAACCCACAGTTGTTAATGCTGGATGAGCCAACCAATGGTTTAGATCCCGAAGGTATTCAAGAAGTCCGTGCATTGTTGCGCTCGCTCGCAAATGATGGGACCTCTGTATTTGTCTCATCTCACTTGCTATCAGAGCTTGAGTTAATTAGTGATTACTTAGTTATGTTGCGAAAAGGCGAAGTTGTATTTACCGGCAAGATGACGGATTTAATGTTCAGCCAACAGCCAGTAATTATCGCTAAAGGTGTGAATGAACACGATCTTGTGAGGCTACTTTCAATCGCAGAGGCTGCAGGCCACCACGCTGTCATTCGTGATGGTGCAGTTCATGTTGAAGGTCCAGCTGATTGGGCAATTGATTTCAATCGTGCGGCATTTGATGCAGGTATTACTTTGTCGCAACTAACTCCACAACTTCCTAACCTTGAAGAAACTTTCTTTGAAATGACAGGTGAAAAATAATGTGGAATGTAGCTTTTGCTGAGCTTCGTAAATTGCGCCGTCCAACGCTCTTCCTGGGCACTATGGGGGCAGTAGTTTTCTTTAGTGCTCTATTTTCTTCCCTGTTGTTTCTTCTGATTGATTCCCCCGATGGAAACTCAGACCGTGGGCGAACCGTAAGCCGAGAAGTATTAGGGCTTGCAACAGGTGGAGTGCAGGGTTTTAGTAGCGTTGGCGGCTTTTTGGGAATAATCGCACTCTGTGTTTTTGCTGCCCAAACTGCTCAAGAATATACATACGGCACTTTGCGTAATTTATTAGTACGACAACCTGGGCGTTTGCGTATTCTGGCCGGCAAGTTCATCGCGATGAAACTATTTGCTCTCGTAATGATTATTTTTTCTGCCATTATCAGTATTAGTGCCTCAGTAATTTTGGCACCACGTGCCAAAGTTTCAACAGATTTGTGGTTTGGCGCCGATGGACGGCATGCCCTATTTACAAGCTTTATTAATATAGTTATTTCAGTCATTGGCTTCGGAACTATAGGTATGGTTTTAGGGTTACTCCTTCGCTCTCCTATAAGTGCGATTTCTGTCGGAGTTCTCTGGTTGCTGATCGTTGAACTTCTGCTGATTACAGTGAAAAACTCACTGCAAAATTGGATGCCCGGTGCTCAACTTTCTGCGATTGCATCCGGGGGCGTACCTCGGGGAATGTCCACTGGAATTGAATATTCACACGCACTATTAGTTGGTGGCATATATGTGGCTATTGGCGCAGTAGTTGCATCCTTCCTCTTTGTACGCCGTGACGTATCTAATTAGGGACACCAGCAGGTATAACCAAGGTTTTCTAACGTTACTCAATTATTCTTAAGCCCTTCCCCCGGAGGTCTTGAATTGAAAAACTATCGAGCGATTTCACTTGCTCTGATTGCCATTCTGACGCTTTCAACTGCGCCAGCTCTGGCTAAGACCCCAAAACCAACACTGGCTCAAATTGAAGCGGCTAAGAAAGCTGAAGCGGCAAAAAAGAAAGCCGCAGATGCGCAGGCTGCAAAATTAGCACAAGCTAATCAAAGTTTGCGTACGCTCACTGCAAAAGCAAATGCTGCAACTGCCCTTTATGTAAAAGCACAAAGGGAGTTAGCTATCGCTGAAGCGGCGGCGAGGGCTGCAGCACAGTATGCGGCTGAAACTGCAGCGGCAGTGCAAGAGGCACATAGAGTTATTGGAAAGTTAGCGGCTAACGCTTACATTCTTGGCGGAAATATGAGCGACATCGAACCGTTGCTCAGCTCAAATGGTCCACAAGATTTAGTGGATCAGCTCACCACCTTAAGTACGTTAGGCACAAAGAACACAATTGCATTAGAACGTTTTAAAGCTGCAGAAGTTATTGCGCGTGCAGCCAAAAAAGCCGCTGATGAAGCAAAAATTGCTCAACAGAAAGCGACAGAAAAAGTCGCAGCAGCTAAGAAAGTTGCAGATGACGCTAAGGCTGCACAAGCCAAGGAAGTTGCTAAGTTACAAAAGATTCAAGATCAGTTAATGAAAGAGTTGATGAGTGCGCGTAAAATTAGAACAACGTTAGAACAGCAACGACAGTTAGCACTCCTTGAAGAGGCTCAAGCAAATCAAGCTGAACAAACAGCTGGGCAGTCAAAAATCTGGCCTGACATTGGTTTCAAGGGTCGCTCAACGATTCGTACTTCTGAAGCACAGCGACTCAAGGCTGTTGAGTTTGCAAAGAAGCAAGTATTAGCGCGGAAGCCTTATGTTTGGGGAACACAGGGACCAAATACTTTCGACTGTTCTGGTCTTGTTTATGCAGCCTATAAATATGCTGGATTAGATTGGCCAAATTGGGATCGTCTCAACTCAGCGCTGTATTCGGGCTATACCAAGCATGTTTCACTCAACGCCCTTGAACCAGGGGATCTTTTGTTCTATTCATATAAGGGAACAATTTCGACGATTCACCACATCACTATTTATGCAGGTAACGGCATGATGTGGGAAGCTAATTCAAAGAATGCCGGCTTGTTGTATTCAAGTATTTATAGCGTTAAAGGACTTATGCCATTTGGTGGTCGGGTCTAGTCTTAGCGCATGACATCGAGCCTGCCAGCGATTAGAAGTGCGGTTCGCCCTTGGCTGGAAAAATTTGAAGCTGGAGATTGTGCAGTTGTTGCCGTATCTGGTGGCGCTGATTCACTCGCACTCGCATATGCATTAGTGGTTGAGGCAAAAAAATTGGCAGTAAGTGTTCATGCGGTGACAGTTGATCATCAACTGCAAAATAATTCCGCTATTCAAGCAAATCGTGTTGTAGAACAGATGCTTACATTAGGAATTACAACCACCGTTGAGAAAGTCGTAGTAAATATTATTGATGGCTTAGAGGCATCTGCACGTAGTGCACGTTATACGGCATTAAATGAGGTAAGCAAAAAACTTGGAGCAGTTGCAGTCTTCTTGGGCCACACACAAGATGATCAAGCTGAAGGAGTTCTACTTGGTTTAGCCAGAGGATCAGGAACGCGTTCACTTTCTGCGATGGCTCCTCATCGAGGGATTTATATTCGGCCACTTTTAAGTCTTACACGAAGTGACACTGAAAATGTGTGTGCTGAAGTTGGACTAACACCGTGGAATGATCCGCACAATAAAGACAATACTTTTGCTCGAGTCCGAGTTCGTACGCAAGCGTTACCAGTTTTAGAAGATGCTATTGGGCCTGGAATTTCACAGGCGTTAGCTCGCAGCGCCGAGCTCTTGCGTCACGATGCAGATGCGCTCGATCTATGGGCAGAACGTGAAGCCAACTCCTTAAATCTTGCCGACCTTGATTGTGAGTACCTTCAAAAACTGCCCATCGCGATTCGAAGCCGAATTATCAGAATGGCTATCTATGCGGCTGGCGCCCCTGGCGGATCCGTTACGGCCGAGCACGTAGGGGCAGTTGAGGCCCTAATTACCGCGTGGAACGGGCAGGGAGAGGCCCATTTACCGGGTGGTGTGAAGGTTGGACGTTTTTCGGGCAGACTTTCGCTCTTACATCACTAGCAGGGGAGCCGGCGTGGATTTAGCAGGAGTAGAGAAGGACATCGAACGTGTCATTGTCACCGAGGATCAGTTGCAAGCCAAAATTATTGAGCTCGCAGCGCGCGTTGATAAAGATTACGAAGGTAAAGATCTTCTTTTAATCGGCGTGCTTAAAGGCGCAGTCATGGCTATGGCAGATATTTCGCGCGCATTGCAGCGTCACGTTGAGATGGATTGGATGGCGGTTTCTTCATACGGCTCAGGAACAAAGTCAAGCGGTGTTGTTCGAATTTTGAAAGATTTAGATAGAGATATCACAGGACGAAATGTTTTAATCGTTGAAGACATTGTTGATTCTGGATTAACGCTTTCTTGGCTCAAAGCAAACTTAGAGTCACGTGGAGTTGGAAGCGTTGAAATTCTCTCGATATTGCGCAAGCCTGATGCTGCCAAAGTTAAAGTCGATGTTAAATACGTGGGCTTTGAGATTCCACCAGATTTCGTCGTTGGTTACGGCTTGGACTTTGATGAAAAATATCGCAACCTTCCATTTATTGCAGTGCTTGCCAAGCACATGTATTCATAAGAGCTGATGAAACGAGAAATCTAGAATATGTCTGAAGCAAAAAAGCCACGAAAGAATTCAGCGAAGAAGACACCTCTTAAGAAGAGCTTTGCCGGAAATACTGCACCTAAAAAACCAACCACCCGTGCGGGTAAGATTTTTAAGGGACCACTTTTTTGGATTCTTGTTGCCATATTTTCTGTTTCAATTTTTGGACAAATAACCTCTGCTGGAAATCGATATACGCAGATTGAAACGTCACAAGCACTCGATGCTATTTCCCAGTCACAAGTTGAATCTGCTGAGATTGTTGATAAAGACCAGAAGATCCGATTGATTTTGCGTACCGGAACCACGATAAATGGGGCGACTAAAGTTGAGGCCTCTTATGTTGCCCGCCAAGAGCCGACTTTGGTTGATGCCCTCACCTCAAATCCACCCTCAAAAGGCTGGAATGTAAGGGTTCCATCGCAGTCACTCTTGGTTTCATTTCTCTTTTCAATAATTCCATTCCTGCTGATTGGCTTCCTCTTTTTCTGGATGATGAGCCAAGCACAAGGTGGAAATAAAGTATTTCAATTTGGGCGTTCGCGAGCCAAACTGCAGAGCAACGACGTTCCTAAGACAACTTTTAAAGATGTTGCTGGTGCCGATGAAGCTATCGCCGAATTAGAAGAGATTAAGGATTTCTTAGCTAACCCTGACAAGTACGGCGTGCTTGGCGCGAAGATTCCAAAGGGAGTATTGCTATTTGGCCCTCCAGGAACCGGTAAAACACTTTTAGCTCGTGCAGTTGCCGGTGAAGCCGGAGTTCCTTTCTATTCTATTTCCGGCTCTGATTTCGTTGAGATGTTTGTTGGTGTAGGTGCTGCACGTGTGCGCGATCTCTTTAATCAAGCTAAAGAAAACTCGCCATCAATTGTCTTTGTCGATGAGATAGATGCTGTTGGTCGCCAACGTGGTGCTGGTATGGGTGGCGGACATGATGAGCGCGAACAAACACTCAATCAATTATTGGTTGAGATGGATGGCTTTGAAGAAAATACAAAGGTAATTCTGATAGCCGCAACAAACCGCCCAGATGTTCTAGATCCTGCACTTTTGCGTCCAGGTCGTTTTGACCGACAGATTGCGGTTGATCGACCA
>CAFABF010000016.1_pt1 | contig 20221 bp, 20 predicted proteins | sample 7267811 | NCBI WGS metagenome assembly CAFABF01 (sample SAMEA6814005, study PRJEB35770) | freshwater metagenome | biome: Freshwater; feature: Freshwater reservoir; material: water | place: Czech Republic | collected 2017-08-18 | depth 30m m
GCGCGAGGAACATCAGATGCACTCAAGAGCCAAGTAGGTGGCGAGCGTTTAGAAGTTACCGTTGAAGCTGCGCAAATTGCTGAGACCACACAGATAATTGAAAAGGTCAGTGGCAACTCGGCACATTTAGACTCTGCAATTAGAACTATAAGCGCCCCGGTCTCAACTGGCTCAAAAGCACTGATGGATGTCTTGCGCGCACTTGATGAGGCGCAGATTCATCCACTAGATATTGGTTTAAAGCGCCCCTCGCTAGATGATGTCTTTATGGCGCTCACTGGCCATGTGGCCGAGGAAAAAGCGAATGAACCGGCAGCCAAGAAGAAGAGAGGGGGCAAGAAATGAAGTACGCCATGAGTGATGCCATAACCATTACCAAGCGCCAACTATTACAGCTTGCCCGAATCCCAGAGGTCCTTGTTTTCTCCACAATTCAACCCGTCATGTTTGTTCTCTTATTTCGCTTTGTTTTTGGTGGCTCAATCTCTACCAACCAACCTGGCGGATACGTGCAGCTTTTAATGCCGGGCATCTTCGTACAGACAGTTGCGTTCACTTTGGCCTCAACGGCAATCGGATTAGCCGAAGATATGAAAAAAGGTTTGATCGATCGCTTTAGATCACTACCTATTTCACGCGGAGCCGTTGTTATCGGCCGTACTTTTGGAGATGCGCTACTTAATATTCTCGTCCTTACAGTGATGGCTACAGCTGGATTTGCAGTGGGCTGGCGTCCAACATCGGGTGCACCAAAGATTTTTGCTGCATTCCTCTTTCTCTTTATGTTTGGTTACGCACTGTCCTGGATCGGTATCTATGTTGGTTTAGCAGTCAAGGAAGCACGAACCGTTCAAAGCGTTGGTTTCTTAGTTACTTTCCCACTTACCTTCTTATCAAATGCTTTTGCACCAACAACTGGAATGCCACGTCTGCTGCAGTACTTTGCCGAGTGGAATCCAGTCTCAACAATGGTTGCTGCATGCCGTCAGCTATTTGGTTTAAAGAACCAATTTGGAGCAACCGCTAACTCTTGGCCTAGCCAACACCCATTGGAAACTTCATTGATGTATATGGTGCTTCTGATGGTGATATTTATTCCACTGAGTATTCGCAAATATAAAAATACGTCTAATTAATTTTTGCCTGCAAAATGGGTATGAAATTTTGAGTCCCACGTATCTCTAATCTCAGATATTGCACTGCCTTCTTGGCTCATAGGAAAGACGCTGCCCTGGATTTTTCCACCAAGTGCGCTTAATTCCACGAGGAGTGCGGCGTTTTTCTTTACATGTTCAATAACGCCTTCAGGAGAGCCGTACTCCTCTAGAACTGTACAGCTCGTCATATCGTGATTGAAAAATAAGTCATATCTCAATATCGATTCCTGGTTCTGGACTTCAAGAAGCATTACCTGCGCAAGCTCTTTAAATCTTTCAAGATTCTCTGGAGCGATTGTTGGGAATACTGCAATTGCCTGCATGCTATTCATCGCACTCCTTGCCTAAGTAACTATCAAATATTATCCTGCATCAATGAGCGCGCACTACCCAAAAGCCAGCACAATGATTACTGGTCATAAATCTGTACGAGAAGCGCTGCGCGCTACTGATATCTATTCGTCTGATCTACAAGGTGATGCCGACGTTCGAGACTATCGCCAGTTACCCTTAGAAGTAGATCCTCCGCGCCACCACCTTTATCGAGTGGCACTTGCCCCTTATTTCGTTAAACCTGCAATAGAAAAATTTGTTCCTCAATTTCGCACCCACGCAGATGAAATCTTAAATAAGTTTTTTGAGACCGAGTCACAGGATGTTGGTCAGCAACTTGCCTTGCCCTTAGTAATGCAGAACCTTGGCGTGATTTATCGTCGCCCGCAGGATGTTGACGAATGGATTGGTTGGGGGCCAGATGTTTGGACTGCAGAGTCGGCGATTCGAGATGGAAAAGTTTTGCACGATTATCTAGATCGGATATATGCCGGAGCGATGCAGAGAGATTCGGCTGATGTGTGGTCAGAGATTGCACACTTAGAAATTGAAGGCAAGCAAATCTCTGCTGCAGAATTTCGTGGCATCGCTGGCGTGATGTTAGCTGGAGGTCGAGATACGGTCGTCAAGCTCTTTACCGGCATCATGTGGCACTTTGGAAAGCACCCAGAAAACTTAGATTTACTGCGCGCAAAGCCCGAGCTTATGAGTGCCGTTATTCAGGAGTTCCTGCGCTTTTTAACCCCTCTGCCAGTTATGAATAGAACAACAGTGCCTGAGACAGGTGCAGAGAATCTTCCAGATGATAGATATGTTGGAATCAGTTTTATTTCAGGAAATTTTGATGAAAGTGTTTTCACTAATCCTTTTACGATTGATTTCAACCGCGGTCGCAATCCCCACCTAAGCTTTGGTTTTGGTCCGCACACCTGCCTTGGCAATCACATCGCAGAGATTGAGGCTCGCGTCTTCTTGGAAGCCTTGATGGAGTCGGGTTTGCAGTGGAATATCGTAAAAGAAGAGATTCGTTTTCATCCTGAAGAATTTGCTAGCGTGCCAGACAATTTTCACCTGCTGACAATAAAGAAAAATTGAAAGATTTATTTAAGCGTAAAACTCGGCGGCTTTAATCGCCACGGTAATTTCACGACCACTAGGTGCGGTGTATTTAACTGTCGCACCGATTTCTGCGCCCATCACTGCTGCACCTAAAGGGGATTTTTCGCTGTAGACATCTAGATCACCTGATGCAATTTCGCGCGAACCGAGCAAGAAGCGCATCTCATCGCCGGCAATCTCTGCCGTAACGACCATACCTGCGCCAACTTTTCCATCGGCACTTGGCGGTGGAGTTCCAATGTGGGCATTTTCTAACATCTGCTTAAGCTGGCGGATACGTGCTTCCATCTTGCCTTGCTCATCACGGGCAGCGTGATAGCCGCCGTTCTCTTTTAAATCACCTTCTGCGCGCGCAGCTTCGATCTTGGCAGTGATCTCTTTGCGGCCAACGCCTTCCAAACTTTCTAATTCGGCGCGCAAACGATCTGCAGCTTCCTGCGTTAACCACGTCTGTGAGCTCATAAGGCGTAAAGGTACTAGGAAGGTGCTGCCGCCTACAACCTATTTAGCGCGGCACCCTGCAACATCGGCGAAAACCGCCTTAGTTCTAGAGGCGATAACAGTTGTTTGCTGGAAAGACGCCAACCCTGGGCCGAACTCTTGATCTATCTGGCCAACAACATTCTTATCGATATCACGCGCAATAAGTGTGCAGATAAGAGTCTGATTCTTATCGCTGCGTTGGACTGAATATCGCAGCGAGATTTCACGATCTGACATCGGAGAAAAGGAAATCGTTGATGATCGAATCGGTGGATTGGAATGATGCAAACCTGCCCACATTAACCACGATATTCCAGTGATTGCTAAGACGACTGCGGGCATGACCCAACGGTTTCGAGGACGCACCCCGTATCGGTCTTCGTAGGAGAAGCTCGGGTCCAAAGACATGACATGATTATGTCATGCAAAAAAATATTGAGATGGGAGCCGCGGGCTCGGTAACCATTGCTTTACTGATTCTTGCCACAGTTTTCTTAATGCGCAGTTTTTATAAGCGCTTCATGGGCATAGATCGAAGTGATGACTCCACCAACAAGTAAGGACTTTGCAACCAAAGTTCTGCAAGGTGTGGCAGTTATTAGTATTGCCGCCATTTTTATCTCCCTTGGATTCTGGCAGTTAGATCGCGCTCGGGCGCTAAAGGAAAGTTTGGTTGTTGCTACAACTATTGATAAAAATATTGTTCCCTTAGATTCAATCTCCCAACCTCGAGAGTCCATACCGCCGGCGGCGATGAATCGCATGGTCAGCACCTCGGGCCACTATGTCGCCGATTTCAAAGCTCCCAACCAAAGCGACAGCCAAGGAGTCGTCCGCGACTGGCAGGTTTCTTTGTTACAGATAGGTACAAGCTCAGGAATTCTCGTTGTCCGCGGACTGTGGGCCGATCGATTACTTAATCCAGATATTTCTCAATCTATGGTCATCGATATAACTGGCCAATTACATGCACGCCAAGATAGCGATCAATCCGAAAACTCTGCTGGCGTTATTTCTCGATTAGATAGCGCGGTAGTAGTAGGTATAACCGATCTAGATCTATTTGACGGTTACATTCTTGCCACAAGCGAAACGCACCAGGGCGAGCCGATTACTCGACCACGCACTACCCCTGAAAAACAGAGTTCGCGCATCCCAGGTTTTTACTGGCAGCATCTGTCTTATGTTGTGATTTGGTGGCTCATGGCTGGCGTCGTGCTGTACCTACCGCTGTATCGCCGTAAGGTAGACCTATGAAATCCGCCGTTCTTCGCTTTCGCATCATGGCAATAATCTCTGGCGTCATGTCACTTCTTTTATGGTTTGTTTACATGCCAGTTAAGTACATTTTTGATGCACCGTCATTGCACGATGCAATCATCTGGATTCCTATGGTCCATGGCTACTTGTACCCCATCTATATTTTGACCGCGATCTCATTTGCGTTCAAGGCCCGTTGGTCTTTAATGAAGGTGCTGGGCTTAATTTTGGCCGGAACGCTTCCCGTTGCATCGTTGATTGCCGAGCGCCGAGTTGTCCGCGACTATTCGTAAATTTATCAAATCACTTCTATACCCACTCTATGAGCGGCGCTTAGTTCGTGCATTAGATTTTTCAAAGACTCCCCATCACGTCGGTGTGATCCTCGACGGAAATCGGCGTTGGGCCAAAGCTAATCCAAACCAGGCCGATCCGAACGGCCACAAGGCCGGAGCGAGCAAGATTATTGAATTCCTGGGCTGGTGCGATGAAGCCGATGTGCGGGTTGTAACGCTGTGGCTCTTATCGACCGATAATTTCAAACGCAGCCAGGAAGAGATTGATGAGTTACTCCACATTATTGGTGACACCGTTGATGAGTTAGCTGCCACTGGTCGCTGGAATATTAAAGCGGTAGGTGCACTTGATTTACTACCTGACTGGCTATCTAAAAAACTCAATGATTTAAAGCCGGTGCGCGAGGATGGCGTAGAAGTAAATGTTGCAATTAGCTATGGCGGACGGCGTGAAATTGTGGATGCCGTCAAAAATTATTTAAGCGAAGAGGAAAAAGCTGGCCACTCACTGAGTCAGGCCAGCTCAGCCCTTTCAAGTGAGGATATTTCAAAGTTTCTTTACACTGCCGGTCAGCCAGATCCTGAACTTTTAATTCGAACATCAGGAGAACAACGTCTTGGCGGATTTATGTTGTGGCAGAGCGCGTCATCCGAGTTCTATTTTTGCGAGGCTTACTGGCCAGATTTTCGCCGTGTCGATTTTTTACGTGCCTTGCGTGCATACTCGCTGCGTCAACGACGTTTTGGTTCCTGATTAGTTCTTCAAGATTTAACAAAAGTGGTTCGCGTGTCGCGACCTACTTTGAGGCAACTAGTTCTACCTTTTTCATATCCGAAGCAGGTCCCAACTAGTACAACTTAAATCGAGGAGCTCAGCCATTGGCTTCTAAGAGTCAAAACGGTAAGAAGACCTTTGTATTAGATACCAGTGTTTTACTGGCTGACCCTGGCGCGCTCTATAAGTTTGCAGAGCATGAAGTCATTATTCCTATTGCAGTTATTGGTGAATTAGAGACCAAACGCGACCACCCAGAGCTTGGCTATTTTGCCCGGGCCGCCCTTCGAGCCCTTGATGATCTACGCCTTACCCATGGCCGTCTTGATAAGGCGCTGACTGTGACCCCTGAAGGCGGAACGCTCTCAGTTGAACTCAATCACACCGACCTCTCGACTTTGCCCCAGGGCTTTTTGCGCGATGGCACCAATGATTCGCGCATCCTGGCGATTGCAAAAAACTTGATGGGCGATGGTAAAGATGTCGTACTCGTTACTAAAGATTTACCGCTTCGCGTCAAAGCATCTTCGGTTGGCGTTGAGGCCCAGGAGTATCTAGCCGAGCTCGTCTCCAACAGCGGTTGGACTGGAATCGTTGAACTCGATGTCGGCTCCCAAGTGATCGATGATTTATATTCTGGTGATCGCGCCGACCATGAAGTCGCCCATCAACTTCCTGTCCACACTGGAATCGTTCTGCACTCCGAACGCGGCAGTGCTCTGGCTCGGGTAACTGCAGACAAACAACTTCAACTGGTTCGCGGTGATCGCAGCGCTTTTGGTCTGCATGGTCGCAGCGCCGAACAGCGGGTTGCCCTGGATTTGCTTCTAGATGATTCCATCGGCATCGTCTCTCTCGGTGGTCGCGCCGGAACTGGAAAGTCGGCGCTCGCTTTATGCGCTGGGCTTGAAGCGGTTATGGAGAAGAGGGTGCATAAGAAGGTCGTTATCTTCAGACCGCTCTATCCAGTCGGTGGACAAGAGCTGGGCTACTTACCTGGCAGCGAGGGCGAGAAGATGTCGCCTTGGGCCCAAGCGGTCTTTGACACTTTAGGTGCACTTGTTAGTCAGGCCGTCATCGATGAGATCGTTGATCGGGGTCTGATTGAAGTTTTACCGTTGACTCATATCCGCGGCCGTTCTTTGCATGACTCATTTGTAATCGTCGATGAAGCACAATCTCTTGAACGAGGAGTTTTACTCACGGTGCTCTCTCGCATCGGGCAGGGCTCCCGGGTCATCTTGACTCACGACGTCGCTCAGCGCGATAACTTGCGGGTTGGTCGTCACGATGGTGTGGTCGCAGTCGTTGAAACATTGAAAGGTCATCCTCTCTTTGCCCATGTGACCTTGACTCGCAGCGAGCGCTCGCCGATCGCCGCTTTGGTGACCGAGATGTTGGAAGGCCCCATAGCTGGATAAGGGCTCAATCGCCCCAGAATCAATCTCACAGTCACATTTGGTACATTTCGGACATTCCCCTTACTGACCTGCGCTTTTACCCATCCACAGGCAATGCCTTTCCTGAGAATCTGCGACTCAAGCGGGATTTGATTTGCCGATGTCAGTGGCTACCGACAGGCTATGGCCATTCCCCGTTAGCTATGGAGCCTTTTAGTGAGGCTGATAGCGCACGGGCCGAGCGATGAGGTGAGAGGAGGGGATGAGGTGAGAATAAAAAATAAGTCTGCAGCCACATGGGGTGTCGTTGCCTCGATGCTCTTTCTCTCGACCGCCCTTCCAAGTGCATACGGTCTTGATTTTCCTATGAACTCCCAGATTGAGATCAGCCCTGACTCTGTTGCATTAGCTACCCAGGTCGATCCCCTTACAACGCCGGCGGCGTTCTTTGGCTCCATTAACCTGGCAGCTACACCTGTCGGTTCACTTTTTTCTAGTGACTTAGCGTTGGTCTCGGCCATTAGTCGCCAAGTTGAGATGGCTCGCACACCCTTTGGAGCTAAGCAAGTTGCACAATCAATTTTAGTTAATGAGTTTGGCTTTAGTAACGCCCAGTACTCATGTCTTAATAGTCTGTGGACTAAAGAGAGTCACTGGAACTACAAAGCGCATAACTACCGCTCGGGTGCCCATGGAATTGCTCAGGCACTTCCAGCTGAGAAGATGAGTGTTGTTGGAAGCGATTGGCGCACGAACCCAGTCACACAGATTCGTTGGGGACTTCGCTACATCACGATGCGCTATGACACTCCATGTAAGGCATGGTCGCACTTCAAGGCGCGTCACTACTACTAATCAAGCGTTTGGTACTAATCAAGCGTTAAGGCTTACTTCCAATCCGCAATGGGGTTGAGGTACTTGCGTAGAAATCATGTCCCTTGTCATCGACAACGATGAATGCTGGAAAATCTACAACATCGATCTTCCAGACCGCTTCCATTCCTAGCTCTTCAAAATCTAGAACTTCCACTTTTTTAATACAGTCCAGAGCCAACCTCGCTGCAGGTCCGCCAATAGATCCTAAATAAAAGCCGCCATTATTTTTACAGGCATCAGTCACGGCCTTAGAACGATTGCCCTTTGCCAACATGACAAATGATCCGCCCTGAGATTGAAAGTAATCAACGTATGAATCCATACGACCTGCAGTTGTTGGACCAAAGGAGCCCGATGCATATCCGACCGGAGTTTTGGCAGGCCCTGCGTAATACACCGCGTATTTTTTAAGATACTCAGGCATCGGCTCACCCTTATCCATCGCCGCTTTGATTTTGGCATGGGCTAAATCCCGCGCTACGACCAGAGTTCCGGTCAACGAGAGCCGGGTCTTGACTGGATATTTCGAGAGCTGGGCACGCACATCATCCATAGGCTGATTTAAATCGATAGCCACGACGTCATCATCTACATGCTCATCAGTTATCTCCGGCAGAAAATGTGCTGGATCCCGTTCGAGCTCTTCTAAGAAGATTCCATCTTTAGTGATCTTGGCCTTGGCCTGGCGATCTGCCGAACACGAGACGGCGATAGCGATCGGAAGTGATGCACCGTGACGAGGCAGACGTACGACTCGAACGTCGTGACAGAAATACTTTCCGCCAAACTGGGCGCCGATTCCTAACGTGCGAGTTAACTCCAGGACTTCTTGCTCAAGCTCTAGATCGCGGAAGCCATGACCCGTTGCTGCATCTCCGCTGGTTGGCAGTGAATCCAAATACTTAGTACTGGCTAACTTGGCGGTCTTAACGGTGTGCTCGGCGCTGGTACCGCCGATGACAATTGCTAAGTGATACGGAGGACAGGCCGCGGTTCCAATAGAACGTAACTTTTCATCTAGCCAGGACATAAAGACCGCTGGATTTAAAATCGCCTTAGTCTCTTGATAGAGAAATGATTTGTTGGCGCTGCCGCCACCTTTGGCGATAAATAAGAAGTTGTACTCGTCGGGATGATCACTATCTGCAAAGATCTCAATCTGGGCGGGCAGGTTGTTGCCAGTATTTTTCTCATCCCAGGTTGTTACAGGCGCCAACTGTGAGTAGCGAAGGTTCAAGCTCGTATAGGCATCATAGATACCTTGAGAAATCGCAACTTCATCTTTTGATGTCGTTAAAACGTACTGTCCTTTTTTAGCCATGACCAAAGCCGTGCCAGTGTCTTGGCACATCGGCAAGATTCCACCGGCTGAGATATTTGCATTTTTCAAAAGATCAGTGGCCACAAAGCGATCATTGGCCGAAGCCTCTGGATCGGCGATGATGTTTGCTAACTGTTGTAAATGATCAGGGCGTAAATAATGTGAAATATCGTGAATCGCTTCGGCGGTGAGTTTTTCTAACGCCTCTGGTTCTACCTGTAGAAACTCTTTATCTCCTAGTTTTACAACGCTCACGCCTTCGCGACTTACCAAGCGATAAGAAGTCTTATCGCTACCAAGGGGCAGAAGCTCGGAGTAGGAAAAAGAGGGCATTGTTACGGCTTAACCGCATCGAGTTTCTTTTTAGCACCATCTAGCCACTCTTGGCAGATCGCAGCTAAGGCCTCGCCGCGCTCCCACAGTTTTAGCGACTCTTCTAACGTTGCACTGCCAGTTTCAAGGGCGGCAACTACCTCAGCTAGCTCATCGCGGGCCGCTTCATAGGACAATTTCTTCTCTGTCATGGCTTAAATCTACTCCTTCATAGCGGTCACTGTGGCATTGGTCTCGCCCCTGGCCAAACGAAGGCGCAGAATATCTCCAGTTTTTAACGCTGCGGCATCGCGGGCGATATCGCCATTGGCTAACTGCACCACTGAGTATCCGCGGTCAAGGGTTGCTTGCGGAGACAGTGCGCGCACACGGGCTTTAATCTGTACTAACTCTTCTTTAGCTAACTTCACATGCGCAGCACAACTGCGATGAGAACGTTGGCGGTAGGCAGTAATGATCTCTGCCCGACTTGTAATAATCACATGAGGATCTTTCATAACTGGACGATCACTCAGATTAATAATTCGACTCTGTTCTAACTCAATCATGGTGCTAACTTTTCTGCGGGCACGATCACGTAGAGCCTGAATCATGTCAATCTCTTCAGCAATATCGGGCACAATATTTTTGGCAGCATCAGTCGGCGTTGATGCTCGAAAATCTGCAACTAGATCTAGTAGTGGTGAATCTTTTTCGTGGCCAATTGCGCTAACAATCGGGGTTGTACACGATGCAGCTAAGCGGACTAAGCCTTCATCACTAAATGGCAGTAGATCTTCAAAAGATCCGCCGCCGCGTGTAATAACAATGACCTCAACATCGGGATCGGCTTCCAGCTCACTCAAAGCGGCCGATACTTCGGTAACGGCTGCGGCGCCTTGCACTGTGACTTCGCGGATTTCAAAGACAACGTTAGGCCAGCGGCGCTTGGCATTCTCAACGACATCTTTTTCAGCATCAGTGTTGCGTCCGCAGATCAAACCAACTTTTTTTGGCAGCAGCGGAAGATCAACTTTTCGGTCAAAATCAAAGAGACCTTCATCGGCCAGCAGCGATTTGAGCGCTTCAAGGCGAGCTAATAATTCACCAACTCCTACTTGTCGAATTTCACGTGCAGATAATGTGAGCGAACCATTTTTTGTATACCAGGATGGCTTTGCATATAAAACTACGCGTGCATTGGGCGGCAGAGGTTGGGCGGCAGCGATCACTGATTTGTGACACATGACCGATAACGACATATCTACGCTGGGATCACGCAGGCGAATAAAGGCCATCATGCCGCTGCGTTCATTAAGTTCGCTGATTTCACCCTCTACCCAAATTGGGCCCAAGCGATCGACGTACTCTTTAATGGCTTCAGTAACTACCCGAACCGATGCTGGGGTCTCACTTGAAGTTTCGAACATGGGATGAGCCTAATAGACTCACCCCATGGCTAAGAGAGTTCTGCTGGCTGCGCCTCGCGGATATTGCGCAGGAGTCGATCGCGCAGTTGTAACCGTTGAGAAAGCACTTGAGCTCTACGGTGCACCAGTTTATGTTCGCAAGCAGATCGTGCATAACGTTCATGTTGTGGCTAGCCTTGAAGCTAGAGGCGCGATATTTGTCGATGAGACCGATGACGTTCCAGAAGGCAAGACCGTAGTTTTTTCTGCTCACGGTGTTGCACCCAGCGTTCACGCCGAAGCGGCAACGCGCAGTTTGAAAACTATCGATGCAACCTGTCCGCTTGTGACCAAGGTTCACAATGAAGTCCGCCGATTTGCTACCGAAGATGCTGAGATTTTATTGATCGGTCACCATGGCCATGAAGAGGTTGAGGGCACTGCCGGTGAGGCGCTGGATAAGGTTCGAGTGATCGATGGTCTAGATGGTGCGCGTACCGTAATTCCAACTCCGGGCAAAAAATTAGTCTGGTTATCCCAGACAACATTGAGTGTGGATGAGACCTTGTCTGCCGTTGCAATTTTGAAAGAGCGCTTTCCAGATATTCAAGATCCGCCAAGTGATGATATTTGTTATGCCACACAAAATCGTCAAGAGGCGATCAAAGCTATCTCGGCCAAGGCCGACTTAGTCATAGTGGTTGGCTCACTTAACTCTTCAAACTCAGTGCGCTTAGCTGAAGTTGCACTTGAGTATGGAGCCAAGGCATCGCACTTAGTTGATTACGCGAGCGAGATTCAAGAACAGTGGTTAGACAACGTTGAAACTATTGGCTTAACCAGTGGAGCATCGGTACCTGAGATCTTGGTAGAAGATGTGTTGACCTGGTTAGCTGAGCGTGGTTTTGGCGATGTAGAAACGGTCACGGCGATGAAAGAGTCTTTACTCTTCTCACTTCCACCTGAGCTACGCAAAGATTTGAAAGCTGCGGGCAAGGTTTAATTAGTCAGTGCGACGGGCTTTAGATGGCTTGTTTTTAGCTCGCGCATTAAGAAAAATATACCAACCATAGAGCGCACCGATAATAAGAAATGGCGCTTCACTGGCAAGGGCGGCAATAAAGTCGATTCCAACACGTGATGGTCTAAAGCTATCGAGAATCAGAATCCAGAAACCGGCAATAGCTGCAAAAGCTAAAGGTGGAGTGACGACTGCGACATAGGTTGTACCTGGACGGCCACAACGAATTCCACCGAAAAATGCGACAAGCAGTGCCAGGCCAGTAAGTATTCCAACACCGCTGCGCAGAGTTAATTCAACAAAGGTGAAGAGGCCGATGAGAAAAACTTGTACAACAACGATTCCCTGCTTCTTTAAACCGGGTCCAGCAAGTGCGATCTGCTTAAGTGCGCTCATCTATCTATCTCCATCGCTAATCTCTTCAACATCAATAAAATCATCATCAGCTGCGAGCTCTACATTGTTGAGCTCGCGAACCGCACCAGGTGCCTCTGGATATTCAATGGCTAGTTTATCTTTATCACCGGATACACCCAAGTTATGAATTCTTCGAGCTGGACTAAGTACAGTTTTTTCAGCCGTTGGCACAAGATCTTCATAGGCTTTGGCGGTTGAAGTAATCGCTTTACCTACAGCAACAATCTTGGTGTGTAGCAATGTGATGTTCTTTAAAAATGTGCTGGCAACTTTTTGAATCTCATCGGCATTTTCAGCTAACTTATTGCGCGTAAAGATAAAGCCAATTGTGCGCAGCAAAGCCATCATCGAGGTTGGAGTTGCAACGGTCACGCCTACTTTGAAGGCTTTTTCAAGGAAGTTAGGATCGATACGAAGCGCCTCTGATAACAAAGTTTCAAAGGGAACGAAGAGAACAACAAAGTCTGGTGAACCCGCTGACTTGTGATACCCGCGCTTAGCAAGTGCTTGAACGTGCTTGAGCAAATCATCGGTGTGCTGTTTGAAGAACTCATCGCGCTCTGATTGCACGTCGGTTCCAAAGGCCTCCAGAAAACGATCGAAGGGAAATTTTGAGTCGATAAAGATCGAACTTCCACCGGGCATATTCACCGTGATATCTGGAATTCCCGATGAGTCGGCATCGGTAGTAGATCGCTGCCGGCTGTATTCATGGCCTTCACGCAGACCCGCACCTTGCAGCAAGAGCTCTAACTGTGCCTCACCAAACTTTCCACGGACTTGATTGTTGCTTAATGCACCGGCAATCTTTTTAGTCTCATCAAAGATCGATTCAGATGCACGGCGCATCTCATTAATTGTTGTCTCTAACTTTGCCTCGGCCTCAGTGCGAATTCGATTAGCTTCAGCAGCCTGCGTGGATAGTTTGTTCACGGAATCTTTCATAGCAACGAGTTCGGCATTTAACTTAACGGCCGACTCTGTTTTGCCCCGCTCGGCGGCAAGCTGAGCTTTGTAATCATCGAGTAAGGCACGGTCGGCCACAGCGCTGCCAGATTTAACGGCGCGCAGCAGGTAACCAACTGCTGCTCCAGCGATCAGGCCTATTAGAAGAGTCACTACGTATGCGGGCATGGGCCTATCGTGGCAGTTTGCACTGACATTTGCGCGTAGGCTCTACCGCCTATGAGTCTTTCAATCGGAATCGTCGGCATGCCCAATGTGGGTAAGTCCACCCTCTTTAACGCCCTGACGAAGAACAATGTCTTGGCCGCTAACTATCCCTTTGCCACTATCGAGCCCAATGTGGGAGTTGTAGGTGTGCCAGATACCCGCTTGGCCGCATTAGCCGAGATCGTGGGTTCGCAAACGCTACTGCCAGCTGTTGTCTCTTTCGTCGATATCGCCGGAATCGTTAAAGGTGCATCAGAGGGAGCCGGACTTGGCAATAAGTTCTTGGCCAATATCCGCGAGACTGATGCAATCTGCCAAGTTATTCGAGTGTTTAACGATGACGATGTTATTCACGTAGAAGGTCGCGTTGATCCAGCAAGTGACATGGAGATCATCAATACCGAATTAGCGCTCGCCGATTTACAGACAATTGAAAAAGCGCTGCCACGTCTTGAAAAAGAGGCCCGCGTTAATAAAGATCGCCAACACGTTGTCGATGCAGTTAAAGAGGCCGAAGCTGTTCTGAACGCCGGCAAGCCTTTATCGAGCAGCAAAGTCGATCTCTCACTTGTTGCCGAGCTACAACTGCTGACTGCCAAACCATTTCTCTATGTCTTTAACGTTGATGCTGGCGAATTAAGCGATGGCGATTTGCGTACAAAGTTAGCGGCCTTAGTTGCACCAGCTGAAGCAATCTTTTTAGATGCTAAGACCGAGGCCGAACTAGCCGAACTCAGCGATGAAGATGCGTTAGAGCTTTTGCAGTCGATTGGGCTTGATGAGCCAGGTCTTGCAACGCTAGCCCACGTTGGTTTTCGCACACTTGGTTTACAGACATATTTAACTGCCGGACCAAAAGAGGTTCGTGCATGGACTATTCACAAAGGTGACACTGCGCCAATGGCCGCCGGTGTTATTCATACCGATTTCCAAAAAGGTTTTATTAAAGCTGAAATCGTTAGTTTTGATGATTTAATCGCAGCGGGATCAATGGCTGAAGCTAAAGCTAAAGGCAAAGTGCGTATGGAAGGCAAGGACTACGTTATGCACGATGGTGATGTCGTTGAATTTAGGTTCAACGTTTAATTTATTGCCCCGTGTAGTAGTGAGCGATTTCGCCCAATGCCTTATCTAGAATCTCAAGGCCTTTTTTAGCATCGTCGACAGAGATATTGCAGGGTGGGCACAAGTGAATGCGGTTGAAGTTATTAAATGGCATCAGGCCAAACTTCTTACAGGCCGCTACTAATTCATTCATCGCTGGACTGGATGCGCCATAGGGTGCAAGCGGTTCGCGCGTTGCACGATCACTGACCATATCAACGCCCCAGAACACACCAGCACCGCGAATATCACCAATAACTTTGTGCTTTTTAGCTAACTCGACCAGGCCTGGGCCCAAGATTGTTTCACCAATCATGGTCGCGTTCTCTAACATCTTCTCTTCTTTCATGACATCGATGGTTGCAACTGCAGTTGCACACGCCAATGGATGACCCATGTATGTAAGTCCGCCCGCAAATACTTTTTCATCAAAAGTCTTAGCTATGTCCTGACTAATAACTACGCCGCCGAGCTGGATATAACCCGATGTAACACCCTTAGCAAAAGTGATTAGGTCTGGGACTACAGAACTGTGTTGATACGCAAACCATTTTCCAGTGCGGCCAAAGCCTGACATGACTTCATCGGCAATCCACATAATCTTGTACTTATCGCACAGCACACGGACGCCTTCTAAGTAGCCCTTAGGTGGCATTAAGACTCCAGCCGTACCAGGAACCGATTCGATTAAAATTGCGGCAATAGTATTTGGACCTTCAAAAATAATTGTCTGCTCTAAATATTCCAATGCACGCTTGCACTCTTCTTCTTCGCTCTGTGCCCAGAAAGCCGTGCGATAAAGATAAGGTCCAAAGAAGTGCACGTGACCAAAGGCAAACTCATTTGGGAATCTACGAGGGTCTCCTGTGGCATTAATCGCAGCCCCTGTATTGCCGTGATAAGAACGATATGTAGATAAGACTTTGTGCTTATGTGTGTGCATGCGTGCCATGCGAATCGCATTTTCAATTGCATCAGCGCCTGCATTTGTGAAAAATATTTTAGCAAAATGATCACCGGCTAATTCGACAATACGTTGAGCCGCTTCATTACGTGCATCATTTGCATGTTGTGGTGCAATAGTCGTTAGAACTTCGGCTTGGGCTTGAATCGCCTTAATGACTGTGGGATGTTGATGGCCGATATTTGTAAAAACTAATTGCGATGAAAAATCTAAGTACGTCTTCCCTTCATGATCCCAAAAATATGATCCTGAACCACTAGCTACAGGCAGTGGACTAATTGCACCTTGGGCTGACCATGAGTGAAAAACGTACTGATGGTCTGCAGCGCTAACGGCGGCTTGCTTAGCTGGATCGTTTACTGGTGAATTCATGAAAATAGCCTCTAACCCTTACGTCATTGATAGGAATTAGCGCCATCCTAACCCCTGAAGTAGATTGCGGCTATGAAGCAGATAACACATTGGATCAACGGCGCCCCATCTACTATGAAGTCAGAGCGAAGTGGGGATATTTTCAATCCAGCAACGGGTCACATAACCGGCAACGTTGCCTTTGCAGATGCCGCAACCGTTGACCTGGCAGTGGATGCTGCAACGGCTGCTTTTACAACCTGGCGCCATAGTTCGCTCACCAAGCGCACTCAAGTTTTATTTGCCTTCCGCGAACTTGTTCAACAAAATAAAGAAAAAATCGCCGCACTGATTACTGACGAACATGGAAAAGTTTTGAGCGATGCTGCCGGAGAAGTTACTCGTGGTCTAGAAGTTGTTGAATTTGCCTGCGGAATTCCACATTTACTTAAAGGTGGATTCTCTGAAGAAGTTTCAACTGGCGTAGATGTGTACTCAATCCGCCAAGCTTTAGGACCTGTTGCAATTATCTCTCCATTTAACTTTCCAGCGATGGTACCTATGTGGTTCTTCCCAGTTGCAATCGCATGCGGCAACACAGTCGTTGTTAAGCCATCTGAAAAAGATCCCAGCGCCACTATGTTCATGGCTCAGTTATGGAAAGAAGCTGGATTACCTGATGGAGTTTTCAATGTAGTTCATGGTGACAAAGTTGCCGTTGATGCATTACTAACTCATCCCGGAATTAAATCAGTTTCATTTGTTGGCTCTACTCCTATTGCACGTTATGTATATGAGACCGGAACTAAAACGGGTAAGCGCGTTCAAGCATTGGGCGGCGCAAAAAATCATATGGTGGTTTTGCCCGATGCTGATTTAGAACTCGCTGCCGATGCCGCAATTAACGCAGGCTTTGGCTCAGCGGGTGAGCGCTGCATGGCTATCTCTGCGATCGTTGCCGTAGAACCAATTGCTAGCGCACTTGTTGCACGTATCAAATCGCGCATGGCAAACATTAAAACAGGCGATGGAACTCAAGGCGTCGATATGGGTCCATTAGTTACTCAAGTTCACCGCGACAAAGTTGCTTCATACATTGAAGCGGGCGCTAAGGCTGGTGCAACTCTTGTTGTCGATGGTCGCGCGCTAGAGATTGCCGGAGATGGTTTTTGGCTAGGGCCTACTTTGTTCGACAATGTCACTCCAGATATGTCTATATATAAGGAAGAGATCTTTGGTCCCGTGTTAAGTGTGATTCGCGTCGATTCATACGAGGCCGCTCTAGCCCTCGTTAATAGTCATGAGTACGGCAATGGAACTGCAATCTTTACTAACGATGGCGGCGCAGCTCGCCGTTATCAAAATGAGGTAGAGGTTGGCATGGTCGGTATCAACGTTCCGATTCCAGTTCCAATGGCCTATTACTCATTTGGTGGATGGAAGAACTCATTGTTCGGTGACTCACATGCACATGGCACCGAAGGCGTTCACTTCTTTACTCGCGGCAAAGTTGTTACCAGTCGCTGGTTAGATCCAAGCCACGGTGGAATCAACTTAGGTTTTCCTCAAAACGATTAAAAGTGCGCTGAATTAAGCGCTGATTAGTCCATATCCACTGCCAAAGGTAGAATAACCACGTGCGGCCGGTGACTTGGCCTCAGAAATACCCCAATCGTTGGATAGAAGCAAGGCCTGATAACGGCTGGCTTCCTTAGGAGAGTAGTTTTCGTGGCCAAGATTCAAGAGCACCTTAAAGACCTGCCGCTTAAAAAGCGCGAGAACTTACGTAACGTTGCGATCATCGCTCACGTTGACCACGGTAAAACAACATTAGTTGATGCGATGTTGTGGCAGTCGGGTGCATTTGCTGCATATAAGAAGCAGGGCGAAGGCCAAGAGCGCATGATGGATTCAATGGATCTTGAGCGCGAAAAGGGAATTACGATTCTTGCGAAGAACACTGCGGTAAAGCGCGGCGACACAATTGTGAACATTATTGATACACCAGGCCACGCTGATTTCGGTGGCGAAGTAGAGCGTGGACTAGAAATGGTCGATGGCGTTATTTTGTTGGTTGATGCATCTGAAGGTCCGTTGCCTCAAACACGTTTCGTTTTGCGCAAGGCGCTAGAGAAGAATCTGCCAGTTATTTTAGTTATCAATAAAGTTGACCGTCCCGATTCACGTATCGCAGAAGTTGTCGATGAAGCGTACGAACTATTTTTAGATCTCGATGCCAATGAAACACAGATTGAGTTTCCAGTTGTGTACGCATCGGCTAAAGCTGGCCGTGCATCACTGAAGCGTCCAGCAGATGGTGGAATGCCTGAAGAAGAAAACTTAGATGTTTTATTTGACACTATCTTCTCTGCAATTCCAGCACCTGAATATCACGAAGGTGCACCACTGCAGGCTCACGTAACTAACCTTGACTCTTCACCATTTCTTGGCCGCTTAGCTTTATGCCGCGTGCGCGAAGGTGTAATTAAAAAGGGTCAGAACGTCACATGGATCAAGACTGATGGAACCACAGAGCGCGTAAAGATTTCAGAGCTATTAATTACTGAAGCCCTAGAGCGCGTACCTACCCTTGAAGCCCATCCCGGCGACATTATTGCGGTAGCTGGAATTGAAACAATTACTTTGGGTGAAACGCTTGCCGATAACGAAAACCCACATGCATTGCCATTGATTATTGTTGATGAGCCATCGATTTCGATGACTATTGGTATTAATACTTCACCTCTTGCTGGCAAGAGTGGAAAACTACTTACTGCACGCCAAGTTAAGGGCCGCCTTGATGCCGAGCTCGTTGGTAACGTGTCATTGCGTGTATTAACAACAGAGCGTCCAGATACTTGGGAAGTTCAAGGTCGTGGAGAGCTTCAGCTTGCAGTGCTTGTTGAAATCATGAAGCGCGAAGGTTTTGAATTAACTGTTGGTAAGCCACAGGTAGTTATTAAGAAGATCGATGGCAAAGTTCACGAACCGATGGAGCGCTTAACAATTGATGCACCTGAAGAATATCTCGGTGTGCTTACTCAGTTGATGGCACTTCGTAAGGGACGCATGGAGCAGATGGTTAACCATGGCACTGGCTGGATTCGTCTTGACTACAAAGTACCTTCACGTGGACTTATTGGTTTCCGTACTGAGTTCTTAACTGAAACTCGCGGCACAGGTTTGCTCCACCACGTATTCGATGGTTACGAGGCATGGCACGGAGATATCCGTACACGCGGAACAGGTTCACTTGTTTCAGATCGCATGGGAACCGTTACGTCATACGCACTGTATGGAACGCAAGATCGCGGAAGCATTTTCGTTGAACCAGGCGATGAAGTTTATGAAGGTATGGTTATTGGCGAGAACTCTCGCAGCGATGACATGGACGTTAACTGTGTTCGCGAAAAGAAGCTTACTAACATGCGCGCTTCAGGTACTGATGAATCAGAGCGTTTGATTCCGCCTAAGAAGCTGAACATGGAAGGTGCTTTGGAGTTCTGTCGCGAAGATGAGTGCGTAGAAGTTACTCCGGCCGTAGTTCGAATCCGCAAGGTGGTCCTTGATGGTAACGAGCGCGCCCGTACAACTGCCCGCGCCAAGAAGGCCAACCAGAACGTTTAAAGCCTGTTAGCTAGCCAATTGTCAGATCCAAGGGTGTGAAAACTACGCTCAAAACTCTTGTCTGCGGTAATTCGTCTGGTTATATTCACGCTATGAAATTAAACCTGACCACACGATTTTCTCGAAGCCACTTACTCGCTGCGTTAATAGTTCCGCTGATAGCGATTGCTGGAATCGCCTCTGGTGCGGGTGTATCTAATACTCCTCAAACCGGTTATATCCTGTGCGTAAATAAGACAACAAAGGCAATTACATATCCGGGAACGTTGACCTGCCCAAAGGGAAATACACAACTCGCACTCGGTGCTCGTGGAGTTGATGGGATTAATGGAATTAATGGCGTCAATGGTCGCGATGGTCTTCCCGGTTTAGCTGGACTTACAGGTTTAACTGGACCAATTGGTCCCGCAGGTCCGGCTGGAGCCAATGGTTTAGATGGCTTAGACGGTGAAGATGGTGTTGACGGTGTTGACGGTGTTGACGGTGTTGACGGTGTTGATGGCGTTGATGGTAGAGATGGTATTGACGGTAAAGATGGGACTAGTCCATCAGACACAATTGCTTTGGTACAGAGTTTGATTCCAGGTTTACTCGAAGCGACCTACACAATTGATTGCGGTGGAACTTTCTCTACAGGTACAGGAATCAGCGTTACTTTATCTGCAGCCCTAAAAGCCAAAGGTTTTAAGGGTGCGCTCATCACCGCTTATGACGCTGTAGCAGACTGTGACGGACAATTTATAGATGTTACTCAAGACGATAATGTGATCGTTGGATTCGTAGCAACCGTAGATAGTGAAAATGGTTTAGCTATGATTGCAAC
>CAFABF010000017.1_pt1 | contig 18415 bp, 6 predicted proteins | sample 7267811 | NCBI WGS metagenome assembly CAFABF01 (sample SAMEA6814005, study PRJEB35770) | freshwater metagenome | biome: Freshwater; feature: Freshwater reservoir; material: water | place: Czech Republic | collected 2017-08-18 | depth 30m m
CGGTTGATCTGCGAGGGATAAAGGAGACTTATAAGGAAGTTAAAGTGACGGTACTTGTTGACGTAGACAATCCTTTATGTGGTCCAAACGGCGCAGCTTATACATTTGGATTACAGAAGGGCTTAAAAGAGGAAGAGTTACAGAAAGTGGATCTTGCCCTTAAGAATTTGTTTGAAGTGTTATCGCCTCAAGCGAACGGTGAAATGTTTTACGCCAAAGGTCTAGGTGCAGCCGGTGGGGTTCCACTGGCTTTAGTAAAACTCTTTGAGTCACCAGTTATCTCTGGCTCTGATTGGTTTATAGAACGGTTGGACATCAAGAAAAAAATTAGGCTGGCTGATTTGGTTATAACAACTGAAGGAAAATTTGATGCCCAATCAACAATGGGAAAAATTACGGGAAAAATTATCGAGGAGTCATCTAATTCAGCCAAAGATTGTATTTTAATAGCTGGAGATATTGAGAACATTCAGTTGCATGAACAGAAAGCTAGTCTTATTTCTATGAGCAAACTAGCTGGAAGCGCGCAAGCCTCATTGCAAGATCCACGAAAGTGGATAATGGAAGCAACGTCCCTGTTATTTGAATGACCAATAAAGGCAAGCCTCGAATTAAAGTTCAAACCGTTGGGGAAATTCTGTTATTAGGAGCTAAGTAGTTTCTTAAGGAAGTTTGAGGGTGATTAAACAGGGTGATGTTCACCCTAACCCCTCATTTCCCTCACATAACACTCACCCCTAGTTTATTTTTAGACCGCTCCTTGAGCGTCTAATAAAAGAGGTAGAAGTGAATCTTGATGTGGCGCGCATAAGAACTAATTCGCCGCGCTCAAAAATCAAATTCACGTTAGTCACATTATTTATTTCAGGGTTTTTAGCTTTAATTTCTACTCCAGCACATGCGGCACCACAGACTTCTCCCACCTGCACGGCACGTGTGGGAGTTGGTGGAACACCAGGAGCAAGCACGCATCAAGCTGGTCATGGTTGTGTAATTATTAAGTACAACAATGGTTCTAGTGATGTGTATGAGACTTTTTCCTACACTGGCACTGATCAAAGTTGGACTTCACCAGCGAGCACAACAACTCTCACATTTTATTTAGTTGGTGCTGGTGGTGGTGCTGTTGCTACTGCAGGTGCATACGGACCAGGTGCCGCGGGCGGATTTTCAACTGCGACGTATTCGGCTTCTGGCTCAACGGGCTTCAAAATAATTGTTGGGCAAGGCGGCTATTCATTAGGAAATGTAACTACATACGGTGGTGGCGGCGCAGGTGGTGGCGGTGGTGGCGGTGGTGGTTATGGAAGTGGTGGCGGTCGATCTGCAATCCGGCTTGCCAGTGGAACATCAGATTTAATTACAGCAGGTGGTGGCGGTGGTGGTGGTTACAGCAACTACTGTGCTGGTGGTGGCGGTGGAGATGTTGGTGCGAACGCTGTTCCACGCAATAACCCTGATGCAAAAGGTGGTTCACAAACCGCAGGCGGCGTTGGTGGATTTTCGATTAACCATTTAACTGGAAATACAGGGGCAGCATATCTAGGTGGTGCTGGTCGTGATGAGAGCGGTGGCGGTGGTGGAGGTTACTTTGGTGGCGGTGGTGGTGGAGATAACTCTGCTGGTGGAGGTGGCTCTGGTTTCATCGGCGGGGCTGGCTTAACAAGTGCATCGACAGTAGCTGGAACATGTACTGCAGTAGGAAGTTCTTCGGCCATGTCTTACACAATTACTTATGACGGCAATGGGAAAACCAGCGGTACCGTACCAACTGCTGCGACAATAAATGCATTTGCATCTACAACACTTGCTTCAAACTCCGGCGTTTTAGCTAAAACTAATTTCAATTTTGCTGGTTGGAATACTGCAGCAGATGGATCGGGGAGTTCATACACAGCAGGACAAACGGGGTTCTACCCAAACGGTGACACCACACTCTATGCGCAGTGGAGTTCAACAATAACTTATGACGGTAATGGAAAGACAAGTGGAACGGTTCCTGCTGCACAAACAGTAATTGGGAGTACACCACTAACTTTGGCAGCAAATAGTGGCACTCTTGCAATCACGCGCGGAGTTTTTTTAGGCTGGAATACCGCAGCCGATGGAAGCGGAACTAGTTACACAGCTAGCCAACCAGGTTATGTTGCGAATGGAAATATCACTTTGTATGCCAAATGGGGACCTGCTACCTGTACCCCTAACGCTGGATTTACAAACTGCCAAGTTTTTCCGATGAATGAAAATAATCAGACATACACAATTCCAAACACGATCCCTATTGGATCGGTAATTACAGCAGAAATTTGGGGCGCTGGTGGTGGTGGTAATACATACGGACCAACAGGCGGTGGTGGCGGCGGGTATTCAAAGGTAGCAATCGAGGTTACATCTGTAGGTGAAACAATTACGGTTGTTGTTGGAGAAGCAGGCAAGAATAATAGTGCAGCTGCAACGTATGGTGGCGGCGGAGGCGGTGCAGTAACAACAACTGGTGGTGCGAGCGGTGGTGGAATGTCAGGAATTTTTTCTGGCGCTGGTTTAACGCAACCGATTGCAATCGCTGGCGGCGGTGGCGGCTCAAGCCCTTACCACGCGGTAGGAATTGCTGGCGGCGGTGGTGCTGCAGGAAACAATGGCGGACAGGCAACCGACGTAACAATCTCAGGTTCAGGTGGCACGCAAAGTGCAGGTGGTGCTGGTGCTTCGAATCTAAGTAGTTGCTCAGGTTTAGATGCAACTGCGGGAAGTAAATATCAAGGTGGTTTTGGCGGCGGCGGAGTTTTAACAACTGGAATTGAAGGCGGCGGCGGTGGCGGCGGTGGTTATTACGGCGGTGGCGGCGGACGTTGTCAGATTGCTAGCGGTCCAGTACAAAATGGCGGCGGCGGCGGTGGGTCTGGATACATCGATGCAACTAGAGCAACAGTTATTACTGCAACCGATGGCGGAAATGGTAGAGCTGCAACTGGTCTTACCGGTGGAACAACAAGTACCCAATATGTTTCACCAATCGGTCAAGGCGGTGGAATTGGTACTGTCGCAAATACAGCAGCTGGAAATGGTTTAGTAGTTATACAGTGGAGTACAAGTCTTTACACGATTTCTTTTAACGCTAACACAGGTTCGACAACGGCTACTCCTATTACACAAACGTATTCTGGAACAACCATCACTTTGCCAGATGCTGCAAGTGCGACAAAAACTGGGTACACATTTGTAAATTGGAATACTGCCGCGAATGGAACTGGAACCAGTTATGCACCCGGGGCAACGTATACACCAACGGCCACTTTGACGTTGTATGCCATATTTACAGCGAACGCATACGCCATCACTTTTGATCCTAATGCCGTGACAGATATTTCAGGCACAATGGCAAATCAAAACATTGTTGCCGGTACTCCAATTACATTAACTACTAAAGCGTTTACTCGGGTTGATTACACATTTGCAGGGTGGAATACCGCAGCAAATGGCAGTGGAACTGCGTATACGAATATCCAGTCAGTGACTTTATATGCCAATACAACGCTCTACGCGCAGTGGACCGTGATTACATATGCCGTCACTTTTAACTTAAACCTGGGTAGTGGAACGATGGCGAATCAAAATTTCAATTCGGGTGAAGCATTTACATTAAGAGCAAATGCTTACACCAGAACAGGTTACGTCTTTTATGGCTGGAATACCGTAGCGCTTGGCACGGGAACTTCGTATGCAAACTCTGAATCAGTAACGCTTCACGCAGCGACAACGTTGTACGCGCAGTGGGCTGTAGTTTGTACCGTCACAACTTCATACTTGAGTGGTTATATTGTGAATACATTTTCCGGTACCGGACTGTGTTATTGGGCGGTTCCGGCTGGTGTAACAACGGCGGATGTTTTACTTGTTGGTGCAGGTGGCGGTGGAGCTTCAAACCTTGGCGGCGCTGGCGGTGGCGGCCAACTTATTTCTAGCACTGGCGTCGGTATTAGTGGAGGTATATATATTTATGTTGGCGCAAGGGGTGGCGCTGGTACTGGTATATCCGGCAACGGTTCTAATAATGGCTCCAAGGGTGGAGACAGCTATATAGATGTTGGTTCATCAAAAACAACTGCACTTGGTGGCAATGGTGGACGCGGTAGATACAACGCGACAAATGGAGTTCGAACTGGTGGCTACACCGGCGGCGGCGGAACGTTTTTAGATTCATATGCGTCACAAGCTCCCAATACTGGTTCAGGCGGAACCGGTGTTGATGGTGGAACCTGAACCGTCAATGGATCTGGCGGCGGTGGTGGTGCTGGTGGAACAGGTTATGGTTCTGCAACTACTGCGGCCGGTGGAATTGGCCTAACGAGTTCTATCACTGGAACAAGTGTTTATTACGGTGGCGGCGGCGGCGGTACCGGCTACAACAAATTGCCAGCATGGACTGGTTTAGGTGGTTTAGGCGGTGGTGGCCAAGGAGGATCAGCATCTAATGCTGCAACATCTGGAACAAATGGTCTTGGTGGTGGCGGCGGAGCTGATTACGGTGGTAACACAGCAGGAACCGGTGGCAGTGGTGTTGTAATTATTCGCTATTCAACTGCGTACACCGTAACTTTTAACGGTAACTCAGCAACATCAGGCACACCTTCGGTTGCAACAGTGACACAGGCATCACCGGGTGCAACAGTCACGTTGGCGTCACAAGGTAGTTTGGTACGCGCAACGTTTGCGGGTTGGAACACGTTAGCAAATGGAACTGGAACCAATTACGCCGCAGGTGCTACATATGAACCAATTGGTAACGTAACTTTGTATGCGCAGTGGAACTCACTTATTACTTTTGATGGCAATAGCGCAACAACCGGTACACCATCGATTGCATCAGTTTTAAAAACGACCGTTGAAAATACAACGTTAGCAACTGTTGGAACACTGGCAAGAACCGGATACACCTTCAGTGGTTGGAATACGTTAGCAAATGGAACTGGAACTACATATGCAACTGGTTTAACAACATACACCCCAGTAGGAAACATAACGTTGTATGCCAAATGGGTTGGAAACTCTTATACGGTTACCTTCGGTAATACGCCAGGAACAACTGGAAGCACAGATCCAAGTCTCGGTATGCCAGCACAGACATTTACTGCGGGCACAACATTTAATTTGAGTACAAGTACGTGGTACAGAACTGGTTATAGCTTTGCTGGGTGGAGTACGGTCAGCGGTAACGGTAGTCCCATTGTTTATGCGCAAAGAGAGTTAGTTACTTTCTATGGCAACACAACTATTTACACGCAATGGACGGCAAATGTTTATACCGTTTCATTTAATGCAAATAGTGGAACTGGCGCCGCGACTAACCCAACAGTTGATTGGACATTTGGAACCACTGGGTTAGCGGTTACATCAAGCTATAACACGGGCAACTTAGCCAGAACGGGTTACACCTTTGCGGGCTGGTCAGCAACAGTTGGTGGTGCGGCAGTAGCCAATCCATATTCCCCAACAGGAGCAGTCACTTTGTATGCTCGTTGGACAGCAAACTCTTACACGCTCTCATATGACGCAAATGGTGGAACAACAAACTCTTCTGTATCAATTGTTGCCGGCACTCCCGTGACTCTTTCAACTACTGCGGGTGCTAGAACGGGATACACACTGGCTGGATGGAATACCGCTTACGACGGTTCAGGAACTAGTTACGCAGGCGCAACTTCACAAACTTTTTATGCAACCACAACGTTGTATGGCTTATGGAGTATTGCAGCTCCTGGTGTGCCTTCAGTTAGTGCAGTATCTGCTGGTAATACAACAGTTGTAGCAACAGTTACAGGAGTTGCTGCTAGTGGAACAAGTATCGGTCCGGCAACTTCTTATACGGTACAAGCATATGATTCTGCCGGAGTCTTATTAGCTGGTAAAACCTGTACCGTTCTAGCTTCCGCATCACCATTGAGTTGCACAGTGAGTGGCTTAACAAATAACACTATTTATAAGTTTAAAGCCACGGCAACAAATACAAATAGCACAACGGCCGTATCTGCTAGTTTTTCTGGCAACGCCACACCTTTACCATTTGTGGTTACGTATAACGCTAACTCTGGTTCGGTAACTCCGGCCACAGCAAATTACAATCTTGGAACCCCTCTGTCGCTTGTTTTGCCTACGCGATCAGGCTATACATTTGCGGGTTGGTACACAGCGGCAACAGGGGGATCATTACTTGGTCTCAGCGCGGCAAACTATTCACCGTCAGCGACAGTAACTATTTATGCGCAGTGGACACCGATTACTTACATCATTACGTACAACGGTAATGGATCTAACGGCGGGTCGGTTGCAAGCGATGGAAGTTTTGCATACGCCTCGACGTATTCAATTGCCGCAAAGGGCAGCATGTCAAAGTCCGGTTATTCATTTGCTGGTTGGACGACTGCATCAAATGGCAGCGGAACCATATACGCTCATGCCAGCGATTTGATTGCTAGTTCGACAGCCACATATTCATCTATCGGAAACTTATCCCTATATGCAAAATGGACAGCTGATATTTATACGATTACATATAGCGCAAATGGAGGTGGCGGAGCAGGCTCTAGGGCCTCGGATTCGTACACATACGCCACTACTGCACTAACTCTGCCAACGATAAATACGCTGGCTAAAGACGGTTATACATTTAGTGGTTGGTCAGAAACTAATTCGGGACAAGCAGTTACAAGTCCATATACACCAACACAGACGCGTACTTTGTACGCAGTGTGGACAGGTCTTACCTATTCAGTTTCATATAACAATAACGGTGGCTCGGGCACGATTTCCGATACAACGTATACGACCGGTAATGATGGAATTACATTAAATAATGGTTCAGCTTTTATTCGTACGGGCTATAACTTCACAGGTTGGAGCAACTTCTCGGGTACACCCGTAACATCGCCATACACAACGACAAGTAACGTCACTTTATATGCCACGTGGAGCGCTAAAAGTATTGCTATTACATATGCTCAAGGCGCTGGAGATGCAATCGTAAACTTTCCAACCAATACAACCACAACTTTTGGTGCAAATTATCAGTTAAGTACCACGGTTGACTCCTCAAAAACCATCGGTGGAGATCCGTATGCTTTTGCAGGCTGGTATAACGCTGCAACATCTGCGATATATAAACCTGGCGATTACTACCGAATAACTAGTGAGAGCGCATTAACTTTCTCTGCCCAGTGGGTACGCTTATATGAAGTTACTTATAACTTCAATGGTGGAACGGAAGCAGGCGCGGACACAATTCACGATACCGAGTGCCCTTCTACTTTATGTACTGTTGATCAACCAATAACGCTCAATGGAGACCCTAATCGCATCGGTTTTAGTTTCGCGGGTTGGGTTGATCAAGGCGGAAATGTAGTTGCTGATACAGATCTGGTAACTGCTGGCGTACAGACTACGGTAACGTCAACGCGATATATTTTTTACGCTACATGGACACCATTGAGTTTTACTATCACTTATAACAAAGGTACGGGCTCGGAACTTCCGGCAAGTTCGCAAACGGGCGATTATGGCGCAGTTATCTCTTTAGCAACTAGCTCTGGTTACACACTGGCAGGTTCAGTATTTACCGGATGGAGAATTGGCTCAGTAACCTACCCGGCCGGCGCTTTTTACACCTTGGGCACAGATGCTGGACCAGCAGTGACCGCTACGGCTCAATTTGCTAATAACACCTTCAAGATTTTCTACAATACAAATGGAGCAACTTCGGGTTCTGCTCCGGCTGCAACGAGCGCACTTGCCGGAGCGAGTATAAATCTGGCACTGGCAAATGGATTTGGCCGAGATGGATTTACTTTCGATGGTTGGAGCAATGGAACCATTACAAATGAAGCAAATTATTCGACCACCATGGGTTCTACTAATACAACACTTATTGCACAGTGGAAAGTGGCGGCACCAGTTGCTCCAACATTTACTTCTGTAGCAGCAACCGATAGCGGAGCGACAGTAACGATTAATGCAGGCACTGGCGGAGGTACCGCAACATCATTTACAATCACATCGTCACCTTCTGGTGGAAGTTGCACAATTAATGCACCATCTAATTCGTGCGCTATATCCTCACTTGTCAATGGCACCGGATATACATTCTCTGCCGTTGCAGTTAACTCAACCGCAACATCAAGCGCAGTTATTTCTTCAAGTGTGACACCTGCTGTTAAACCTGATGCGCCGACGGGATTAGTTGTAACTCGTGGCGATGGCTCGGCTAGCATCTCCTTTACTGCGCCAGTGAACACGGGCGGACCCGCAATTACTTCGTACACATTAACGTCTTCACCTGATGGGCGAACATGCACAGTTAACGCGCCTGACACCACGTGTACAGTCACAGGATTAACCAATGGCACCGCTTATACATTTACTGCAACTGCTAGCAACGGAATCTATAGCTCAGACGCATCGAGTGCTTCATCATCTGCAACTCCAGCAACAACTCCGGGTGCTCCAACGTCAGTGTCCGCAACTAGTAGTTCTCCGGGCACGGCAGTCATTAGTTTTGTTGCACCAGTTAGTACCGGTGGTTCTGCACTTACTGGTTACACGATCACGTCCTCGCCAGCAGGAGGTAGCTGTAACGCGGCTGCGGGAGAAACCACGTGCACCGTTACTGGTCTAACTAATGGCACGGCTTATACATTCTCAGCGGTTGCCACAAATGATGTAGGAAACTCACTAACAGGTACCTCTTCCTCTGTAACACCGGCTGGGGCAGCATCAGCTCCAACATCTGTCACTGGGGTAGCAGGGGATTCTTCTGTGACAGTAAGTGTTTCTGGCGCAGCAGCAAATGGTTCAACAATATTAAGTTACACAGTGAGCGCCTATGACAACACTGGAACTGCAACGGGTGGCACGTGCACCATTACGCCTTCAGCAACCTCTTGTCTCATCAGTGATTTAACTAACGGTAACGCTTATACATTTAAAGCAACTACGACTAATGGCGTAGGAACATCTTCGCTATCGAATGCATCATCGGCAGTTACTCCTGCAGGTGTGCCAACTGCGCCTACTTCATTAAATGTCACTCCGGGAACTGGAAAAATTACAGTTAGTTGGGCAGAAGCAACTTCTAATGGATCTGCAGTTCTTTCTTACACAGTGACATCAAGTCCAGGCGGATTTACTTGTGCGGTAAATGCACCTGCAACAACATGCGATGTAACTGGATTGGCTGCCGCCACTGACTATACGTTTACAGTTAAGGCAACTAATGCCGCTGGACAATCTTTAGCATCCAGCAATTCTGCTGCCACCTCAGTCAACTCAGCTTCTTCGGCGCCATTGAATGTTCTAGCAACACCTTCGAATGCAGCCGTATCAGTTAGTTGGAGCTCTCCAGCTGACTCACATGGATCGGCTATTCAAAGTTATCTTGTGACTGCTTACGATAATACAGGAGCACCAACGGCTCACACATGCGCAACAGATAATTCAACATTTACTTGTACCGTTAGTGAACTAACTAATGGTGCAAACTACACTTTTAAAGTAACTGCAACTAATGGCATTGGTACATCGGTAGCTTCGTCGGCTTCTTCAACTGCCATACCATCCACAGTTCCGCAAGCCCCGACAGCTGTGACTGCAAGTGCTGGGGATACGAGTGCAGTGATCTCATTTACTGCGCCAACCAATAATGGTGGTTCCGCAATTACAAGTTATACGGTTACAGCCAATGATGGCACTACTGCTACCGGGACTTCATCCCCAATTACAGTGACAGGGCTTACTAATTCGACTGCCTATACCTTTACGGTAGCAGCAAATAATATAAATGGTCCATCCTCGGCATCATCGACATCTTCTTCCGTTACGCCGTTACCTTTGATAGCACCATCATTGACAAGCAACCCAGTTCCATCAGGTAATCCATATGTAGGCAGTACGTTAACAGCTGGAAATACATACAGCGCATCTCCAGTAGCTACAGTGACTTATCAATGGAAGTCATGTAACAATATAAATGATTTCTCATTATGTACCTCAATAGCAAATGCTACCGCTTCAACATTCACACCGACGTTGTCCGAACTTGGTAAGTACCTAGTTGTACAAACGACTGCGATAAATGGAGTTTCACCAAACTCGGTAGATATTTCAAGCGCCACACTTATCATTAATCCCCAAATCGCCTATACCGTTCCTAATTCTGGATTATCAGGTGAGGTTAATACTGCTTACACCTTAAATAACTCGGCTACTGGAGGCGTATCACCATTTACTTATGCAGTTGTAAGTGGATCACTTCCACCAGGAGTTACGCTAAATACCTCTGATGGATCTTTATCTGGCACACCAACAACTTCAGGTAGTTTTACTTTTTCACTCATGGCAACAGATGCCAATTCTCTGACAAAAACAATTTCTATTACAATAACTATTGCAGCTGATCCCGCAATCGCAGCTGCAGCTTTAGTAGCTGCTCAACAAGCCGCCGCAGCAGCTGCTCAACAAGCCGCCGCAGCAGCTGCTCAACAAGCTGCTCAACAAGCCGCCGCGCAAGCCGCCGCCGAAGCACTCGCTGTGCGACAAGCAGCAGCCGATGCTAAAGCAGCAGCCGATGCTAAAGCAGCAGCCGATGCTAAAGCCGCAGCCGATGCTAAAGCCGCAGCCGATGCTAAAGCCGCAGCCGATGCACTTGCTGCAAAGCAAGCAGCCGAAGCTAAAGCCGCAGCCGATGCACTTGCTGCAAAGCAAGCAGCCGAAGCTAAAGCCGCCGCCGAAGCTAAAGCCGCCGCCGATGCACTTGCTGCAAAGCAAGCCGCCGATGCACTTGCTGCAAAGCAAGCAGCCGATGCACTTGCTGCAAAGCAAGCCGCCGATGCACTTGCTGCAAAGCAAGCAGCCGATGCTAAAGCCGCAGCCGATGCACTTGCTGCAAAGCAAGCAGCCGATGCTAAAGCCGCCGCCGATGCACTTGCTGCAAAGCAAGCAGCCGATGCTAAAGCCGCCGCCGATGCACTTGCTGCAAAGCAAGCAGCCGATGCTAAAGCCGCCGCCGAAGCTAAAGCCGCAGCCGATGCACTTGCTGCAAAGCAAGCAGCTGAAGCCAAAGCCGCCGCCGATGCACTTGCTGCAAAGCAAGCAGCTGAAGCTAAAGCCGCCGCGGAAGCTGCATTAAAAGCGATAGCCGCAGCTGAAGCCAAAGCCGCTGCAGCAGCAATAGCAAAAACTGAGGCAGATCAAGCCGCAGCGGCAGCAGCAGCATTAACCGCAGTAACCACAACACCTGTTATAAAACCAACAGAGAATCCAACACAATCTGGCGGAACTACTACAGTAATCCAAAGTCCAACAGAAATTTTAGCTGCTCAAGTTGCAGCCAATAAAGTTGTAATAGATAAAGCAACAGTTACAGCAGTTGCATTAGTGAATGCGGCTGTTGGAAAAATTATTCCAGTACCAGGCAAGCAAGTTGTAATTTCTGTCAATGTTGCAATTGATGTACCATCAACAAAGAATTCTCCAGCAAAAATTGCACAAGCTACAGCAGCCGCCAAAGCGGTCGCCGATGCGCTTGCAATAAAAGATTTAGCCGCAAAAACTTCGGCAGAAAAAGCTATTAAAACAGCTACCGACGCTAAATCCACTGCTGCAAAAGAAAAAACTCTAGCCAATCAAGCAATAGCTAGTGCTCAATCACTCGCTGCCTTGTCGGTGAAAGCTAGCGCTGATGTCGTTGTGACACAGCAGTTGGTACAAAACACAGCAACAAATCTAGCAAAAATTCTCACTTTAAAATCCGAACAAACAACACTTATTGCCAACGCAGTTGGACCCGAAGCCAAAGCGGCAGCAGAGTCGGTTCTAGCAGAGCTTGTGAAGAATGCTAATCAAGCAGAGAACGATTTAAGCGCAGCCACTAAGTTGGCAAATGAAAAAGCAACGCTTGCAAAGAACGCTAAAGAGGCCGTAAATAACGCTATTTCGGCCGCAAATGAGAAAGTTGTAGCAGCGAACGCAGCTGCTGTTACTGCTCAAAGTAAGGCAGTTATAGCGCAACAGGCTGAAATAAATTCAAGTGCAGCAAAGGCGGCGTATACAGCTGCCGTTACGGCAATAAAAGTAATCACAACCGCCGTAGCGCCTTCGAAAAATACAGTAGCAAACAGTACATCTAACACTGCTAAGGCAACTATTAATGGTCTAAAGCCAGGGCAAAAAATAAGGGTTACAGTTAAGGTGAACAACAAATGAGAAGACTAATATTGTTGAGTATCTTTTTTATTAATTTTTCTGTATTACCAAGTAACGCTGCCGATAGCGTGATAATTGATCGAGTTACCCAAAGCCAGGCCGAAGAACTAGATTTAACTATTCCAGAATCAACACCCCCAGGATTTCATTCCATTGAGATAGAGGTGTATGACGATAAAGGTTCTGTTAGCAAAAGAGATATTCCATTTTGCAAAAATCTCTCAGGTGAAATCCATTGGAATAATAAGTGTCCAGATGTTGTTGAATTACAAAGCTTTGAAGAATTACAAAAAACTAAAACGAGAGAAGAATTACCCGCTTATAGTCCTGCCCAAGAGCCGAACAAATCAAAAGATATACAAGTGGCGGCATTCGCCGCTCTGGCTGCATTAGCTGCAAGCAATCAATCAAGCGGGCGCAAAAAAGAAGAGAACTCAGATTCGGAATCAGATACACATACAGAAAAAGAAGATCTGGCATCGGTAGATGCAGGGGATTTAGAGTTATTTGAAAAGGCTCCAGGTTGGGGCGATTTCTCACTGAGCTGGGATCAGAAATACACTGCTTCAACCGACTTTATTTTCAGAGATTTTACTGAGAAAAGCTCTAAACACTCACCACTCTTGGCGCGAACCATCGCCGATGGAAATTACTTGCGAGCCATGCTTGGATCCATAGCCACATTTTTGTTACCGATATCGCTGATTTTAGGCTTAAAAAGCTTAATAAATGTGGGTGGACAAGCATTGGTTCCAGAGTTAGGTCTAGTTCTAGCCATTGTCGCAATTGGTGTTCTTGATGCTTTTGCCGGGCTTTGTGCCGGAATAGTCTTTTTCCTTGGCGTATTACTTACTGGGCATCTTTCCTCAAGACATGAGCTATTAACGGTGCTTGGGGTAATGGTAATTTTCTATGCTCCAGCGTTGGTAGCAAGTGCGGTCCGCCCCTTGCGGCGTTTAGTTACAAATAGAGATTTATTATGGGAGAGAATTACCGACTATGCCCTTGCAATCTTATTGACGTGTTGGGCTGTTGAAAAAATGGTAGGCGCTCTGAATAGTTTGGCAGGAATTCAACTAGCGATTACTTTTCAAGCAAAAATCATTGCAATTTTTTCAGCTGTCATTGTTGGGATAAGAATAGCTTTAGAGGATGTAGCTACTTATTACTATCCTGTGAGATTACAAGCCGTTTCTGGAGAATTTAGTGAAACTAGCCAACGCCAGCGAGTTGCTTCACTGGGTTTGAAAACGTTTGTCTTCTTCACCCTAGCAGCACCTTTTGTTGGGTATACAACCCAGCTCTTCATTGGAACAGCTCTGTTTATTATTTCTCCTTTAGTTCCTATTGTAAAGACAAAAGATTTTCCAAAGGTTAAAGCGTTTTACTATGTACTTCCTAAAGGCGTTTTCAAGATCGTAGTTATGGTCTTTGTTGGATTTCTATTCTCAAATTGGGTTCAAGGACTTTTCACTAGTCCTAAACTATTTCTTCAATGGAATTTTGTGATCTTAACTTTTCCGGGATTAATCCTTTCAATTTTGGGTTGGTTTAGCGCAAAGCCCGACAGTAATTGGAGAGAGTCAGATTGGGGCAGACGCAGCTACCGGCTATTAGGTGTATGTGTATTCCTACTATTAGTCCAGCTCGTCAGAGGCGCAAATTTAACCGCCTGGATTCAGTGATCTAGGGTTGGGCCACATAACCACTTTGATCAGGGGTGTAAGCCTTTGTTCATAGGCTCGATGCCAAGTCGTTACCTCTCACCCTTAGAAATTGCCGTGAGTCTCTGATTAGATTGAGCCATGAAACAAACCCTCGTATCTCGCAAGTTCACAGGCTTTGGCGCACTCGCCACAGCCGTCGCACTATTAGTCTCCCTACTAATCCCTACAGCCCACGCAGTTACATATTCATTGCCTGGTGCACCGACAAATGTCACTTCATATCTTGGCGCTAAAGGCGTCGTTGTTAAATGGACTCCATCTGATTCTGTCGTTCCAGCGATCACAGGTTATGTAGTTTCAGCTGGCGCTGGTTCATGCCCGATCTTTGTTTCCGCATCGAATCACTCAACGATTACGATGCCAGTTGTTGCAGGTCAACCTGGAGGAACACCTACAGTGCAAGCAGTTAATGCATATGGTTTTTCAAAGCCAACTGCATCAAAGAGCACATACACAGCTGCGCAGCTTGCAACTGTAGTAACAGGCTTAGCAAAGTCAGTTCAAGTTTTGCAGTTCAGCGATCTACACGGTGCAATTGAAGTCGGAAGCTCGTTCGGCACACCACTTCTAGTCAGCAACTTTGAAGCAGATCGTAAAGCTGCAGCTGCGACTATCACCGTTTCATCGGGTGACAACATCGGTGCCGCACCACCAATTTCAACCGAGTTTGAAGAAATGCCAACTATTGAGTCAATGAACTTAATGAAGGTTGATGCTTCAACATTTGGTAACCATGAACACGATCGCAGCCTTGCTCACGTACAAAAGGTTATTGGTGCATCTGATTTCCAGTGGGTAGTTTCTAACTATCCAGCATCATCACTGGCAGTGCTTAAGTCAGGTGCTAAGCAAGCTAAGTCATACACAATTATTGAACGTGGCGGAATTAAGATTGGCATCGTGGGTTCAAATACCCCAGAGACAATCGAGCAGGTATTTCCTGGCAACCTTGATTACATCGATGCCAATGGCAAAAAAGCCACTATCGAAATCGATCCAGGCGTAGTTGGAATCAACAAAGCAATTGTTGAGGCTAAAGCAGCAGGTGCAGAAATTGTCGTTGCACTCATCCACCAAGGATGGCTAGAGAACGCCGATGGTGTTGCAAAGGGTCTATATAACAGCCTGGCATCACAGATTAAGGGCGCAACTGTTATCTACGGCGGCCACAGCCACCAGACTTTCTCAACAATCATTCCTCCAACAAGTCGAACAGCACCAGTACTTCTTGGTGAAGTTCGTAACGCTGGTGTTGAGTACACACGTTCACAAATCTGTATCAACAACGGCAAAGTTGTTGGAGTCTCTCTTCAAAATGTTTTGAAGGCGGCAACACCAACTATTAATACTGGCGTCGTCAGCACGGTTACAACTCAAGATGCAACTGCAGCCGCCCTCATTAAGAAGTACAAGGATCAACTCACTGGAAAACTTGATATCAAAATTGGTTCAGTATCCGGCGTATTCCCACGTGGCGGAACACCTGCAGTAGAGCGCTCGGGTGAGAACCCAATGGGTGATTACATTGCAGATCTTCTACGGGCTAAGTACAAGACTGACTTTGCACTTTCAAATGGTGGCGGAATCCGCGATACATTCCCTGCAAAGACTTATATTCCTGCAGATACCAAACTAGTGCGTACTGGTACTGGCGCTCTGGATGTAACGCTGGGCGACGCTCTAACTGTTTACCCATTCGGTAATCAGGTTGCAACAACAGTTGTAACTGGAGCAAATCTTTGGGCAGCACTTGAGAACGGCGTGGGCGGAAACTATCCTGCCGATGGTCGCTTCCCACAAGTATCTGGATTCAAATTCACATTTGATTCTTCAAAGCCTCTTGGAAGCCGCATCGTCTCTGTAACTAAGAACGATGGAACAGCTATTCCAAAGGATTCAACTGTCTACACACTCACAACTCTTGACTACATCATTTATGGTGGAGATGGATATGTGAATGTATTCTCACCAACCCAAGCCAAGGTTTTCGGCGCACTACTTGATGTATTTGTAGATGCACTGAAGGCCGATATGGCAGCTGGAAAGGTCACCCAAGTTCCGGCCCTTGATGGTCGCGTGAAGAAGGTTGGCTAAAAAAGTAATCTGATCACAAAGGGCGCCTGTTGATTCAGGCGCCCTTTGTGCTTTATTTACGCTGGTTTTGGGGCTCAATAAAAAGAAGGTACTATTCGCAGGTTAAACAAAACTACATAAGCGCGCGTAGCTCAACGGATAGAGCATCTGACTACGGATCAGAAGGTTAGGGGTTCGAATCCCTTCGCGCGCACAAGTCAAGCCTCGGGTGCCTTTCACACCCGGGGCTTTTCTTCTTTTAAATTTATCTAAGCACGCAGAGAAAAATATTGGTCATCAAGTAGTCTTGAGAGGTGAAGATATTACTAACCGGCTTTGAACCTTTTGGTAATTCATCTCTAAACCCTTCGGGGGAGATCGTTAAAGCGATCAAAGCCGAAAACATTATTGGCGAGATACTTCCTGTGGTCTTTGGGCAATCCTCACAAATGCTCAAAGACTTAATTTCGCTCCATAAGCCTGACGTGGTTGTGTGTTTAGGACAAGCCGAGGGCCGTCATGCGATTACGCCAGAGCGAGTTGCAGTCAATCTAGATGATGCACGGATTGCAGATAATGCAGGCAACATGCCCGCTGATCAATTAATCATTGATGGTGGGCCAGCTGCATATTTCTCAACACTTCCAGTTAAAGAGATGGTTGGGGCAATGAAGAGCGCAGGCGTGCCGGCAGCAGTTTCAATGAGTGCCGGAACTTTTGTCTGTAATCACTTGTTCTATGCTTTACAACACCAGTTAGCAGGCAGCACTGTGCGAAGTGGATTTATACACGTGCCATTGATGGATGAACAGCGCTTTGAATTTTCTGGTTTACCATCCATGCCATTAGCCCAAATGGTTGCAGGCGTGCAAGCTTGTTTGAAGCTTTTAAGCGCGTAGAGCTTTAGCAAAAGACAAGAAGTCTTCAACTAATAAATCTACTTCACGCTGACCATGTGCAAGTGAAATCAACCACTGCTCATCCAGGCCTGGGGGCGTGATAATGCCGCGATTAAGTGAGTACAGCCACGATAATTCTGCAATTGCAAAATCCGTTTCTTTGTAATCACGGTAATTGCGTAATGGAGTAGTTGACCAAGTAATGCAACCCTTCACACCAAACCCAACAGTGTGTGCGGGTAACTGGTACTCGTCAATAATTACATTAATACGATTGAGTGCCTGTTGATTAAATGCCTCGGCGACTGCAAGAGTTTCTTTTGTACAGATTTTGTCGACAGCGCGAATACCTGCCATTGCAAGGGGATTACCGTTGAAAGTACCAAAGTGAGCCATTTTCCCATTAGTCACAAAATCCATGTACTTCTTTTTCCCACCAAAAGCGGCCAAAGTAAGTCCGCCACCAATTGATTTAGCGAGCGTAATTAAATCTGGGATTACGCCAAGTCGTTGCGCTGCACCTTGATGGCCAGCGGTTAATCCCGTTTTAACTTCATCAAAGATTAAAACAACGTTGTATTCATCGCAGAGTTCACGAACACGCTCAAGGTAGCCTGCATCAGGTAGAACAATGCCAAGATTTTCCATAACCGGTTCAACAATGAAGCAAGCAATCTTTGATGCATGCTTTTCAAATATACGTTGAAGAGATGCTGCATCGTTGTACGAGACAACATAGATATCTCCAGGCACGATGCCAGCAGGCACGTGTGCAATTGGATCCTCTATGTCGCCAATTTCATCAACGGGTGGCTTGCTGGAGACAACAAACGGGTCATAGCTGCCGTGATAACCGCCTTCAACCTTAAGAATTCCATTTTTCCCAGTCGCTGCACGCGCAGTACGAACGGCATACATGGTTGATTCAGTACCACTGTTAGTAAAGCGAACTTGATCTATAACAAAGCGTCGACAGATTCGCTCTGCGGCATCCGTTGAGATTGGTGACGGTGTAACGAAGAGCATGCCCGTTTCAAGGGAGTTCTTAACCTCTTCAACCACGGTTGGGTTTAAGTGACCGGCCAACATGGCACCAAAGCCCATTGAGAGGTCTAAAAGTTCGCGGCCATCTACATCGGTCATCCAAGCGCCTTTAGCGCTGACAATTGAGATTGGATAGGGATCCCAGTGTTGGAAACTTGAGGTCACACCTAAGGGCAGGGATTTAAAGGATCGCCGGCTTTCTTCGGCGCTCTTTCCTGTCTTTTTTGTAAATAACTCCCATTCGGATTTCAGGAGTTCGGCAACTCTTTCAGGTGGAATTTCGACTGAAGTTGTAGGGACAAATCTAAAAGTTTCCTTGTGATTAGTTTGTGTAATCATTGTAAAGCTTGTACGGCAAAGGTTTCAGCGTTTGAAACTCGTTTGAGAAGTACTCTCCCGGTTCGGTTTTTTAGTTCTTACGAA
>CAFABF010000021.1_pt1 | contig 15284 bp, 11 predicted proteins | sample 7267811 | NCBI WGS metagenome assembly CAFABF01 (sample SAMEA6814005, study PRJEB35770) | freshwater metagenome | biome: Freshwater; feature: Freshwater reservoir; material: water | place: Czech Republic | collected 2017-08-18 | depth 30m m
AATAATTGCTTGCGAATTGTTGGCGCCATTATCTCGCGCCTCACGCATTCTAGAAACGAGGAAGACTTCATAATCCATCGATAGGCCAAAGAGAACAGCAAAGAGAAAGATGACGACCCAGACTTCTATATGATCAAGGCGATATGTACCCAAGAACGATGATGCAAAACCAAATTTGAAGACAAGGACAAGGGCACTTATAGCAGTTGCGATTGATATCAGATCTAGAGCAATTGCTTTAAGAGGCAAGATCACTGAACGCATTGCGCGCATAAGAATAAGAAAAGTAAAAATCAGGATGAGCAGAATAATCCACGGAAAGGTTGTAAAGATCGTGTGTACTAAGTCTACGCCTTGTGCAGGCGCACCACCCACATAGATCTTTGCACTCTTTGGAAATCCCGCCTCCGGAATTAAACTAGATCGCAGCTTTTGCACTAAATCCTTGGTCGATGCATCACCTAAGGCATCGTTGGCTACAACAATAATGCGCATGTATCGCCCGGTTGGGTCCGTAAATGTTGGTTCTTGCCCGGCAGCAACTAGAAAAGTATGTGGATTTTTCTGTATTTGAGCGATAAGTGTCATTTTAGCTAGAGCAATGTCAGGATCGGTAGATAGCTGCGGCGCACCAAGGTCGATGGCAATCTCAATAGGGGTTATAACGCCGGTACCTACTCGATCCGTCACCATAGTCAGAGCTTTGGCTGACTCTAAATTCGCTGGAATAGCTGTGAGCGAGCTAGGGGTCACTTGCAAGAAAAGTACCGATGATGCAAGTGCCAGCAAAACAGCGAGTGTGCTAGAAAATACAAGTCGCGGGCGTTCAACAACGAAGCGCGCTATTCTCGCCCACATCCCGCTCATTACATCTGTGCGTCCAATCAGACCCTTAAAGCCATGCGGGAGTGTGCCTTTACGGCCACACAGAGAGAGCAAAACCGGTTGAAAAGTTAGGGCAGTCACAATGCAGACTAGTGGAACAAGAATCGCAGCCATTCCTAATGAGCGAACAAATGGCACCGGAACCAAGAACAGTGTTGCAAGTGCGATTGAAACACTTAGGCCTGATATGACAACTGTGCGTCCAGCAGTTTTCATGGTCCGGATGATTACGTCATTAATGTTATCAGCAGGGCCATCAATTAACTCACGTCTAAAGCGATGCAAAATTAGAAGCGAATAATCAATAGCAAGTCCTAGCCCAATAAGCTCGACGATATTTGGAATATAGAGAACCATTAAGAATTTCTGTGCCAGCAATGAGATTAAACCTAAAGCTAAAGAAACCGATGCCACAGCAAAAACCAGTGGAATATATATTGCCCAGCAAGCACCCAACATGAGAATCAACAACAATAGCGCAACCACAATAGCCACGCCTTGGCCCTGCCGTAAATCAGATTTTAAAATTGGTGTGACATCACGTTCAATTGCAGGCGGACCAGAGACTAAAGCTGTGCCTAGTCCAACTCGTGCAAGGGCTGCACGCAACGTATCGGTATAAGAAGCCGCTTTCAGCAAATCATATCCGGTAGAGATGTTTACATAGAGAACTCCACCTAGCGCACGGTGAGCAGCAATCTTTGCCGTGGGAATAGCTGTCGCTGCTGTCGAAACCTTTTGATTAAGTTGTTCTAACTCGGCCTTCGTGGCGTTGGTGAACTTATAAATAACGGTAAAGGAGCCCTCGATATTTTCGCCAAATTGCTCACTAAGAATCTGCGAAGCCTTTTCAGATTCACTTCCAGGAACCGATAACGATGTTGTTAAGTGATCGTTGAGTTTTCCGCCAGCAAAAATGCTAACACAGATAAAAAACAACCAAATAAAAAGAATCACATACCGGTGTCTTAGAGTCGAGCGTGTAAGTTTCTCCAGCATTAACCCATACTAAATGGGTTAATTGCCCGGGCTCACCGTAGACATGTTGAAATTCTTTATAACAAGTGCTGGCACAGCCATATTGGATATATCGCCAGCCCACTCGCGTGGTTGAGTCCATTCAGTCGCACTTGCGTGAGCTATACGGTTGAGCGCGGATACTGGTGAATCATTCCAGCGGAAGTTATTAGTTGCTCCGACTACTTCGCCACCTTTGACATGATAAACACCATCACGAGTCAAGCCAGTTAACAGTAAGGAGTTTGGATCAACCATTCGGATGTACCAGAAGGTTGTCAAAAGAAGTCCGTCATCGACCTTTGAAATTAAATCAGTTAATGAACCCTTGCCGCCGTCAACACTCATGATGGCATTTTCACCAAGCGGGGTGAAATCAAGTGAAGTTAATGCAGCAGTCGCACGAGTTTGAATCAGCGACTGCAAAACTCCATCTTTAATCCAGTCGACATGCTTGATTGGTTGACCGTTATCAAAGACTGATGAAAATGGTGAGCTAACTGCAGTTGCTACAAAGTTAGCTGCAGGAAGTTGGGCATAGTTTGGATCGGTGAAGAATTGGAAGCCAACGTTAGAAAGTTTTTCACCAACTCGCGTTCCACCGCCTGGCTTTGAAAACACACTTTGACCTTCAAAGGCATCACGAGCGCCTGAGACCCACATCATGTAGGTAAATAAATCTGCAACGCTACCCGACGGCAAAATTGTGTCGTAGTGGCCAGCAGGCATATCTACTTTTTTAGCTTGCCAATTAAGACGCTGACGTACTTCTGCATCGATATCTGCAACCGAGACATTTTTAAAATCACGTGTCTCAATACCCGACCACGTTGAACGTGAGCGCTGATGGGACTTACCAGTCATCTCGACACGTCCTACAGGTGAATCTTTACGCAGGCGCAGTCCGCCTTTAGAACCGATCCATGTTGTTTCATGAGTGTGTTCGGCGTAACCGAAGAGTTCAATGTCATCACTGACAGAGCGTGCGAACATATCGCCAAGTGCCGGAGCAAAATCTTTAAAGATCTCTGGACCAGTTGGAACATGTTGGCCATTCCAGTCACCTAATGAAACGTTTGTAGCTAAAGGCGCAAAATCCTCGGCCTTGCCAGCGGCTTTTGCTGCGGCAACGGCTTGCTCTAGTAACTGTGGAATATCAGATTCGTTGACATCTGTGCGTGAAACTCCGCCAGCTGCCATTCCACCGTCTTGAGCGATGAATGCGATTACGGTGACGCTTCGTTCTGTAATCACACCGTTTGTAGTCAATGTGCTGGATGCCCAGCGAAGATTGGCTTGTGTCTTATCTTTTACAACGACGATGCAATCATCACACGTTGCGGCAGATGTGATCTTTTCAATTAGATCTTGAGCAGAAATCATTTTCCAGCCTCCGCAACAGTATTGAGAATGTTAACTTTGTCGAAAATCGCCGCGGGGCAACCATGACTGACGGCTGCAACCTGACCCGGTTGGGCTTTACCGCAGTTAAAAGCGCCGCCCAATACATAAGTAGATGGCCCGCCAACAACTTTCATCGAGCCCCAGAAATCCGTCGTTGTCGCTTGATAGGCAACATCTTTTAGTTGACCAACAATCTTTCCATTCTTAACGCGATGGAACTGTTGTCCAGTAAATTGGAAGTTATAGCGTTGCATATCGATAGACCAGGATTTATCGCCTTTGATAATAATTCCATCGTCCATTGAAGAAACCATCTCATCATAAGTGGGACCAGTTGGATTTGGCTGCAAAGAAACATTTGGCATTCGCTGAATTGGCACATGTGCGGGGGAGTCTGAATAAGCACAGCCATTACTGCGATCGCGATTAACTGCTGCTGCGATTCGGCGGTCTAATTGGTACCCAACCAAGATTCCATCTTTGATAATGTCCCATTGTTGAGCTGCGACACCCTCGTCATCAAAACCAACCGTACTTAATCCATGTGGAGTATTTCGATCACCGGTCACATTCATTAAAGGTGATCCATATTTTAAGGTGTTTAACTTATCAGGAGTAGCAAATGACGTACCTGCATAATTTGCTTCATATCCAATTGCTCGATCAAGCTCAGTTGCATGGCCAATTGATTCGTGAATAGTCAGCCACAAGTTAGATGGATGAACTAAAACGTCGTATCGACCAGGAACAACCGAAGGAGATGCTACTTTTTCTGCTAATAATGTTGGAAGTTCTTCAATCTCGGCATCCCAGTTCCAGTGCGTATTTCCCATCCATTCCCAGCCATAGCCTGAAGGGGCCGCTAGCGTGCGCATAGATTCAAAGCCACCTGCACCGGTTGAAATTGCTTCGATTTGAGTCTGCATTCGAACACGTTGTTGAGTGGTACTTGTTCCGTAGGAATCTGCGTAATGTTTTTGCTCTTTTACATACATTGCATGGGCCGATGTGTGATTAACATTGCTGCTCTTTAGAAGCGAGTTACTTAATTGCGCTAATCGATCCTTCTTATCACCATCTGAAACAGAAAATGGATCGATTTCATAATCAGAGACCCATGTCTTCTGTGCATAAACCGGCTCTGTTACAAGTGAAATCTCCTGCGTTGAAAGCGGTTTAGAAGTTTTTGCCATTGCCACAGCGGTAAGTGCGAGTTGTTGAGCAACTTTTACTGAAATCTCGGGACTAGATGCAAAACCCCAAGCGCCATTTACAATAACTCGCACTCCAACACCGGTCAGAGTTTCATCGCTCTGTGTTTCGGGTTTAGCATCGCGCAGGGCTAATAGACCTGTGCGAGTTCGTTCAATTCGAACATCAACATGTGATGCTCCGGCACTGGTAGCAGTTGAGATCGCAGCATCAGAGACTGCGGTCAATGGAAGGCTGAGAAAATCGGCATCAATAGTTTTATTCACGGCCACACTTTAAAGCAGGAGCTCAGCAGATGCCACAAGAGATTGTGCGTGGAATGTTCGTGCAATCCTCGGGAAAAGGGGAGAAAAGTGGGGTAAAAAGGTGAAATCGTGCGAATTTAGGTGAAATTAAGCGTGGTTAAGCCTCTATGTCACGCCTTTGCTGGCAAGATTACGTGTATTAACTTCAACCCAGTACTGGAGAGACCTTTATGAATAAAAAAGAAATCGTTGCAAAGCTAGCCGCAGATTCAAAGCAGTCAGAGAGTGCTGTCTCATCAGTTCTCGAGGCTCTTGAAGGTCTAGCAATTTCAATGCTTCAGAGCAAGGAGAAGCTAGTTCTCCCAGGCTTTATTTCAATTGAGGCAGTTGCTCGTGCAGCACGTTCCGGACGCAACCCACAAACTGGTGCAGTTCTTCAGATTCCTGCTCGCACTGGCGTCAAGGTAAGCGCTGGAACAAAGCTTAAGAAGGCAGTTGCTTAATTAACTAGCTTTTTTATAAAGGGAGGGCGTGAGAAATTCACTCCCTCCTTTTATATTTTTATAGAGTTGTCACCTGGTGCGTTGCCTTGCTTAACCACGCTGGATTTATCTCTACGCCCCATCCAGGCGCTGAAGGAATTTGAATCATGCCACCGTCAATAGCGAATGGATCTCCAAGAAATAAATCTTTTTGCCATGGGTAGTAATCAAAGCCTTCAATAGAAAACTCAAGGTATTTGCCGGGATTATCAATGGCACCTAATAAATGCATAGTACAGATTGTTACAAGTGAGAGATTGGCGCTGTGTGGGGTGATGGGCATATTGGCTTTTTTAGCCATCTCCACAACTTTTAACGTGCGCCAAATGCCTCCCATATACATGATGTCGGGCTGTAAAATATTTACTGCACGCATATCGATCATGCGTTGCCATGTAACTAAATCCCAATCTTGTTCGCCACCAGTTACATCGATCGAAAGCGCATCGGTGACTTGTTTTGTCTCCTCGAGCTCCCAGTACTTACACGGTTCTTCAAAGTGCGTAATACCTTCGGCCTCAAGGAGTGCACCAACTTCAATTGCACGTTTAGGTGAAAAACCACTATTGCCATCGACCAATTTTGAAATTCCATCACCCAGTGCGCGAGAAACCACTGGGACAACTTCTTCTGTGCGTCCTGGCCATTCGTCAATATCATTTCCGCACTCTGCAGCTACGCGCCATTTAAATGCATCAAAGCCATACGTGTCACGCAACTGTACGAAGCGTTCGGCTTCCTCTTGTGGTGTGATGTCGCGCTTCATGGACGATGCATATGTGCGAAGTTTCTTTGGAAGGCCCCCAAGCAGCTCGACAACTGGCTTACCTTCGGCGCGGCCACGTAGATCCCACAGCGCGGTATCTAGCCCGGCATTTGCTCGGCATCGATAACTTCCAGGATATTTATGTTCTTTAGCTTCGATAAGCGTAATTAAGGCACCGATATCGGATGCATCGTGACCGATTGCCCATGGGGCAATTTGGCGGTGAAAAACTTTGGCAGTTATGTCGGCGTTATATGTAGAGGTTTGACCCCAACCAATATGTCCATCGGTTGTCGTCACCTTCACAAAACAAACAAACTCATCGGTGAATGTCTCTAGCGATGAGATTTTTCCAAACATTATCCAGCAGCCTTTACAAACACTGGCAAATCTAGAAGTGAAACTTTCACAGGAGCACCCGCACCAAGACCAGCGGCATCAGGACTTGGCAGCTGTGCAGTGACGCGAGTTCCATCATTGAGGGAGATACTTAAGCGACAGGTTGCCCCTAAGAAGCTAGCTGAGAAGACCGTTGCATTTGCTGACTTACTTGCAACAACGTCAATGCTTTCAGGTCGCACGAGTGCAATTCCGTTACCAGATGTAACTGAGCCGGGAAGAGTTTTTACTACCCCACCAAGAATTTCAATTGTTCCACTGCTTACTTTTCCAGCAATCGGGTTAGTTAAACCTACGAATTCAGCAACAAAGGCAGTAGTTGGGCGATCATAGAGTTCGGCCGGTGCTGCAATTTGTTCAAGAACACCATTGCGCATGACACCGACTCGATCGGCAATGCTAAGTGCTTCTTCTTGATCGTGAGTTACGAAAAGAGTTGTGGTACCTAGCTCGACTTGAATGCGACGAATTTCTTCGCGGAGCTGTGTGCGAACTTTCGCATCTAGAGCTGAAAGTGGTTCATCTAGAAGTAAAACTTTTGGAGATATTGCTAAAGCGCGCGCAAGTGCTATGCGCTGTTGTTGTCCACCAGATAATTGGTATGGATAGTGATTAACGTGAGTAGAGAGGCCAACTAAATCCAATAACTCACCTGAGCGAGCTTTGCGCTTATCAGCAGTTGTTTTATTTGCCCGAAGTTTTAAGCCGTATTCAACATTTTCACGCGCAGTCATATGAGGAAATAAGGAGTAAGCCTGAAAGACCATTCCCATTCCACGCTTGTTTGCATTTTGGAAAGTGACATCTTTGCCATCCACAATCATCTGACCGCGATCTAGCCCTTGTAGTCCTGCAAGTGCACGAAGGGCAGTTGTCTTTCCGCAGCCAGAAGGACCTAGCAGGGCAACGAGCTCGCCTTCTGCAATATCGATAGTTAAGCCGTCGAGAGCTTTGACTTTGCCAAAGTGCTTAACAAGGTCTACTAACTGTACATATGCTGATGAGCTCAACGTATGGGTCCTTATCTCTTAGGCGATGTCAACATCAAGGACGGCGCCTTGACGTTTTTTGGTAGGGATGATGAGTAATAAAAAGATAACCAAGAGCAATGAGGCAAGAGATACTGCAACTGCCACGTTGCCATTTTGTCTACCAATTTGAGCAATAACTACCTGGAAGGTTTTGAAGTTAAGAATATTTGAAATCGTATATTCGCCAAGAACTAAGGCGATTGCAATAAATGAGCCATTGACGATTCCAGTCTTAATCGTTGGCATAATGATTCCAAAAATAACCCGTGAAATCGATGCACCTAAAGTAGTAGCGGCTTCAGCTAACGTATGAATATCTACGGCATCGAGGGCGGCAGATAAGGAACGATACGTATAGGGCAGAATTAACATTGAATAAACGCCAGCTAAAGTAATCGGTGACTCACTGATATTAATTGAAATCCACCGGTACAGGGGAGCAATTCCAACCACAATAACAATCGCGGGGATGGCCAGTGGCAATAAGCACAAGAGTTCAAATGGGCGACGAAGGCCCGGCAGCTTTAAGTGAACCCAGATTGCTGTAGGAACGATCATGAATAAAATCAGTGCCATGACAATTGCTGCTGTAATTAAAGAGCGCGAAATTGCAGCCAAGAGATCAGGTTGCGATGGAATCATGGTCCAGGCGCGGAAAGTTCGACCTTTATCGGCAAAACCAAAAGGCTTAGTAGAAAAATCAAACATCGCATAAAGCGGCACGAGCAGGTAGAGCGCAACGAATGAAATAATCGTCCAGCGCCACAAGCGAACACCCAGTGATTGCTTCATCGCTTTTGTTCCCACTTACTCACTTTTCGACGAAGCAGTGCGTAAAGACTCATCACGATTACTACAACTATCACCATGAACATCGATAAAGATTTAGCTTCGGCGGGGTTTGATCCACCAGTCTCGCTCGTAAGCGCCGTAGCAATCTCAAGCGGCGTTAAGAAGTCTGAAAGATTAATCAACGTATTTGCGGTTGCATAAGCTGAAAATGAGTTCACAAAAAGTAGGAGCGCGCCACCCACAAATGATGGCGTCAGAATCGGTATTCCAACGCGCAACCAGTATTCGTAGGCTTTGCCGCCCAATGCATCAGATGCTTCGCGCCACTGAGGTTTTAAATTCTCTAACGTTGGCAAGAAGACAAGAACCATGAGCGGAATTTGGAAAAATGTATAAAGGATGCTCAGTCCCGTCATTCCGTAGAGCCACGTTGAATCGGCTAGGAACGTATTAGGTAAGAACTTCACTGCCAGACTCGATACTAGACCGTTGAAACCAAAAGTTGCCAAGAAGGCAAAGGTCAACATGACACCGCCGAACTGGGCTAAAACACTACTGAGTGCAACAGAGACTTTATAAAAAACTCCACCAGGTTTTCCAGTGGCGATCGCCCAAGCAAATAAACCACCTAACAAAGCACCAACGATTGCAGTCTTGGCTGATAATTCGAGGGAGTTAGCAAAAGCTTGGCGGGCAATGGGGGAGTTGAAAACTTCTTTTAACACGGTGGTACTGAATTGACCGTTGTTATCTTGTACAGCGCCAGAGACAACATTCCAGGTCGGATATAAAAGAAAGAGTCCGCTAAAGAGTAAGAAAGGCATTACACCTAAATAAGCACTCTTACTGCGCCAATACCGAGAACCGGTCCTGCCATTGGCAGAACCGGTTCCCTTGTATTGAAGTTGAGTCAATTAATTGATCTCAGTTTTTACTTTGTACCTACTGCTGCAGGCCATGCTGTCTTTAGGTAAGCACGTGCGGCATCAGTCTGTGCAGCAGTTGCCTTTTCAGCAATTACCTTGCTGTTACCAATTGCATCTTTACCGGCTGCAGATGCGCGGCCAGTCTTTAGAAGCCATACCCATAGTGTTGGTGTTGCGCCACCGGTTGCAAATACTGTTGCACCTGTTTCACCAAGTGTGTATTCCATCCAGAGACGAGCACATGCTGGGTGTGGTGCCCATGCTGATACTGCGCTGTTGTAAGTAGAGCCAACTGCAGCAGGGGTGTACATCTTCCATACCTTGCCTGCAGCAGCCATAGCCTTGATAACGCCAGCTTGGATGTAACCATTGTCAATAACAACTGGAGTTTGTCCAGATGCGATTGTGGCCTCAGTTGGGTTGACGTTGATGAAGTTACCGGCAGCCTTCAACTTAGCGAAGAAAGCAACGCCCTTAGTGACATCATCAAATGATCCACCAAGTGCCTTATTGATCATGAAAATACCGTTCATAGCTGCAGATGAACCTAGTGGATCACCATTCAGAGCAATCTTGCCCTTGAACTTTGGATCCAATAGATCATCGAGCTTAGTTATTGTGCCAAGTGCTCCGCTGTAACCAATTGTCATGGTTCCTGTGTAGTTAGGAGTTACTTCAGCTGTTGGATCTACTGTTGACGCAAACTGCAAGTAGTTCCATGTCTTTACTTTGTAGGGTGCAAATGTCTTTGTGCCAATGTACTTAGCAGCAACGGCTAGGCCAATATCAAAGACGTCAGGTGAGCGAGTTGTGCCCTTGTTTGTAACTGCGGCATCAATTTCTTCCTGAGAAGATCCTTCTGGGTTAGCTTCGTCAATCTTGACGCCATACGCCTTAGCAAATCCTGTAATCATGTCGCCGTAGTTTGCCCAGTAATGAGGCAGTGCGATGACGTTGAGTTGTCCTTCCTTCTTGCAAGCGGCAGCTAGTGCAGTCATTCCTCCGCCTTGTGAGGCAGATGTAATGGTCGCGTAGTTAACCTTTGCAGAAGCTGGTGTAATTCCAACTGCTGGTATCACGAGTGCTACAGCAACAGCTGCAACAACGGATCCAGTAGTGAGTTTTGAAAACTTCACTGATTTCCCCCTAATGTGTTGAGTAGTAAGTGGTATGTAATTTTCATACATCCATTTATCTTGCAGTACACGTGTTGACCGCAAGCAAATGGAATTTTTACTTACGCGGATCCATCGTTAGTCAAAGACCAAGACGTTTCGCGCTCCCTCTCCAGCTCTCAAACGATCAAAAGCTAGATTAAGACCCTCTAAACCTATCCGCTCAGAGATGAGTTCGTCTAGGAATAGGTGACCATTTAGATAACTTTTAACTAACTCTGGCACATCTTTTTTCAGGTTTGCCGAGCCAAAATAACAGCCCTTGATGTACTGCTCGTTCACAAAGGGGCCAGCATCCAGGGTCAGCGTTGCCCCATTTTTGAGCAGCCCCACCAAAATCAACCCTCCATCGACATCGACGGTGCCCCAGGCTTGCTGGATTGTGGATTCGCGCCCCAACGCTTCAAAGGCGTAGTCCACGCCACCATAGATTTTCTTAACTTCGGCAACAGGATCACTTGTTGAGGCGTTGATCGTATGCGTTGCTCCCACTGTGCGTGCGAGCTCTAATTTTTCATCTGTCACATCAACGGCAATGATCGTTGTCGCCCCAGCCATTCGTGCGCCTTGCACAATATTTAAACCAACTCCACCGCAACCAAAAACGGCCACACGGGATCCAGCTTTAACTTTAGCGGTGTTCATTACGGCGCCATAGCCAGTGAGCACTGCGCAACTAATCAGCGCCGCGCGATCAAGCGGCATCTCTTTCGGAATTACTACGGCACCTGAAGCTGGCACAACTACGTATTCAGCAAAAGATGCAACGGTTAAGAAGTGATTTAATTTTTCACCGTTCTGACTCAAGCGGCTGGTTCCATCGAATAATCCACCAACCGACATAGCGTTTCCAGCGGTAGAGCAGTAGTTAGGGCGGCCAGATTGGCAGTAATCACACGTTCCACAGTTAGGAACAATCGACATGATCACGTGATCACCAACAGTAAAGCCAGCGGTGTCGGCTCCTACTTCAACAACGACACCTGCTGCCTCATGTCCGATGACTGCCGGAAATGGAACCAACTTGCGCTTTCCATCGACGGCATTTAAATCGCTGGCGCATAATCCACTGGCAGCAACTTTAACTAGAAGTTCTCCAGTCTTAGGTTTATCTAAATCTACTTCACGAACCTCGAACTTTGAACCGACGCCATCTAGAACTGCCGCTTTCATCTTCACGTTCGCGTACTCCTCCTGCTTAGTAGTGATGGTTAATTAAGATCGACCCACGTGGTTTTTAAAGCGCTGTAAGAATCTAGGGCATGTAAAGATTTATCGCGGCCTCCACCAGATGCACCAAAGCCACCAAAGGGCGTGATGACATCTAGCATGTCAAAAGTATTTACCCAGACGGTTCCAGCACGTAATTTGCGCGCAAATTTATGGGCTTTAGCGATATCACTTGTCCAGACTGATGCGGCTAAACCGTATTGAGTTCCATTTGCAAGCTGAAGCGCATGGTCTACGTCTTTGGCATCGATTGCTACAAGGACGGGGCCGAAGATCTCTTCTTGGGCTAAGCGTGAATCTGGTTTCACATTATCAATCAAAGTTGGCTGAATATGGAGGTCATCACCAGAAGTTTTTTGTCCCCCAAAAATTAATTCTTCACCCTCTTGGCCAATGAGATCTAAGAATGAATTTACGCGGTCACGCTGCATAGTTGAAACTAACCCTGCCATCTGCGTAGCTGGATCACATTGATCTCCAACAACAAAAGTTTTTAAGAATTTTTGTAAGTGGTGAAAGAGCTCATCCTTAATCTCTTTTTCAATAATGATTCGTGAACCAGCGTTACACGTTTGTCCGGCGTTGTAATAAATGGCCCACCCGATAGTCGATGCTGCGGCTTCTAAATCAACACAGTCTTTAAGAACTACTTGTGGACTTTTGCCACCGAGCTCAAGAGAGACAGCTTTCATATTTGATTCAGCGGCATATTGCATCATTTTGCGTCCCGTTGGACCACTTCCAGTAAATGCAATCTTGGCCACATCCATATGGCGTGCTAAGGCTTGACCAGCCTCAGCACCTAAGCCAGGTACAACGTTAAAGACGCCATCAGGTAATCCTGCGGCGCTGGCAAGCTCTGACATTTTGAGCGCACTGAGCGATGAGTTCTCAGCAGGTTTAACAACGATGCTATTTCCCATAGCAATTGCTGGGCCTAACTTCCAGCTAGTGATCATCATCGGATAGTTCCATGGAACTACTGCCCCAATAACTCCCAACGGTTCGCGAGTGATCATTGCCAGCGCGTTACGTGGAGCAGGAGCAATTTCATCGTATGTCTTATCAATTGTCTCGGCATACCACTGAATTACTCGCGTTGAATTAGGCGCATCAACTGAAAGTGCATCGCTAATAGGACGACCGGTATCGATAGCTTCAAGGAAAGCTAACTCTTCACGGTGCTCACCCAATAACTGCGCCCAGCGCAACATAATTATTTTCTTCTCGCGCGGATTCATATCTCGCCAGGTTCCAGCGTCAAATACGCGCTTAGCCGAAGCCACCGCTCGATTTATATCTTCAGTATCTCCTGAGGCAATCTGACCTATAGTGCGATTTTGCCCCGGAGCAATATTGTCAAAAGTTTTACCAGATGCAGCATCGCAGTATTTTCCATCGATAAAAATCTTTGCATCGGATGTAAAAGCGGCGGCTTTTTTTGACCACATATCTTTATCTGCCATGTGCTTATGCTAGTACTAACAAAAACTTTATTCCTGCGATGATTAGTACACAACCTAGAGCCTGTTTGATTCCACTATGTGAAAACCGAGTAGTTCCATAGTGCGTCCCGATCGAGGCGCCGAGTACAACTGCCACTAAAAATAACGGCAACGTTGAGGGAAGTGAAGAAGTAGAAGCGAAGTTGCCCAACAAGCCCGAGAGCGAATTGAGAAAAATAAAGGCTGCCACTGTTCCACTTGCCGATTTCACGGTTGTCCACCCCAGCCAAATAATGAGGGGGGACAAGAAAATGCCGCCTCCGGTACCTGTGACTCCAGATAATAAGCCAATACAAACGCCGATAAAGATCGCCAAGGCAGGAATTACTTCTCGCTTAGTTTTATCTGCTTGCTGAGATTGCACAATAAAGCGCAGGCCTGAAAAAAGTAATAACACACCAATAATGGGTTTATAGATTGTGTCGGCCAAGTGAATGCGGCCTCCAATAAACGCTGCAGGTATTGCGCCGATACTCAAGTAGATCAAGAGTCTCTTATTAAAGAACCCTCGCTTTATGTAGCGCAAACTAGCAAAAGATGACACCGCGATATTCAGGGTCAGTGCAGTTGGTTTTATCACCGTAGTGGGTAAGTCAAAAAGAGTCATGATCGCTATATAGGCCGATGCCCCTGCATGACCTACGGATGTGTAAAGAATCGCTCCAAGAAAAAGAAATAATGCAATTGCGAGATTATGAAACTCGAACATAGTTAACTTTTAACTACTCGATATGTAGATAGTGTGGGATCGGTGGCATAGGCAATGCGGACTCCTGCGGCCTTCGTAGCAGCTAAGCCATCAACTATTTCGCGGGTCAAAATTTCACCAGGTGCAACGACTGCAACACCTGGGGGATAAGGGGCAATTAAGTCAGCCGAGATTCGCCCCACTGCATCATTAGCGGCAACCATGGCAGTATCGGCAAAATAGGCATCGCGCATAGAAATACCTACCTGGGGGATTACAGACCAACTCAGCGATGTTGCAGTTGGGCGGGGTGATGTGGAAGGAGATTTCACAATAGGAATAAGCGCTTTAGCTAACTGGGCGAACTCAACGTCACTATCGGCAAGGGTCGCTAAGAAAACTACAGTGTCGCCATCGGCCATTTCGACTCGTATATTGCTTACTAGTAAAGCTTTTTCAATCTCGATACCAGAAGCGCCTAATTGATTTGCACGAAGCACAATTTTAGTCGGATCAAAGCGCCCGGCTGGAAAATCTGCAGAGTTTAAGAAGATCGGAACTTCGCAGTAGGATTGCACCTCTGACTTAAACTTTTCAACATTAGTGACTAACTCTTGGATTAACTCTTCTCCGCGAGTTTGTAAAAGAGCACGGCAACCATCGATTGAGGCAAGTGGGGCACCGGCCGGAGATGTTGTGTGTGTGGTTTCAAAGCTCTGTTCAATGCGATCTAGATTCAGATACTTTCCTTGTGCCAGCAAGATTGCAGAAGCACTGTAACCAGGTAGAGCTTTATGCGTGCTGGTGATTAATGCGTCGGCACCTAAAGCAAGACAATGCGCAGGTACCGAATGAGAAAAACCAAAGTGCCCGCCCCAGGCAGCATCGACGATGACGGGGATTGAATGTGAATGGGCGGATGCAATAAGTGCAGATAAATCTGACAACGTTCCAAGATAACCTGGCTCGGTTAAGAGCAATGCAATCGGTTTTTGATTTGCTACTCTTTCAAACTCTTTCACCGGAATACCCAGCGGAACTCCAGTAGCTACATCGATTTCTGGAGATAACCAGATTGGTTCTAAACCAGCAAGTACTAATGCACTTAAGGCCGATCGATGCGCAGTGCGCGAGATAGCAACTTTGTCTCCAGGTTTACCGAGTGCCAAAATAATTGCCTGATTTGCATGTGTAGATCCACCAGTTGAAAACCTGGCGTAATCAGCGTTCCATAATGTGGCAGCTAAGCTTTCTGCTTTCTTAAGAACTTGATGAGTAAGTTTAATTTCATCTAAGCCTCCATATAAAGGAGTATCAGCGTCAACGACCGCGCCTAGCCCGGCATCTAAGCGCGAGGCACGTTGCTTGTGTCCAGGAATGGTGAAGGGAGTTCGGTTGCTCTCAAAGTAGGTTAAGTAGGCATCTAATAGCGGTGCCGAAACTCTCAGAGAACTCATGGCGTAAGCC
>CAFABF010000022.1_pt1 | contig 15196 bp, 17 predicted proteins | sample 7267811 | NCBI WGS metagenome assembly CAFABF01 (sample SAMEA6814005, study PRJEB35770) | freshwater metagenome | biome: Freshwater; feature: Freshwater reservoir; material: water | place: Czech Republic | collected 2017-08-18 | depth 30m m
GGCCCAAGAGTTACCTTGACTGTGTCGGCAAGAATATTGACGCCACGTTCCATTGCTCGACGAGCGTTGTCGTCGAATTGAAGGGACTTTCCCACTTACTTCTCGATTACAGCGAGAATGTCGCGCGCTGAAAGTACCAAAAGGTCATCTCCACCGTGCTTGATTTCAGTTCCGCCGTATTTGCTATAAAGAACAACGTCTCCAACTTTGACATCCATTGGAACGCGTACGCCATCATCAAAGCGACCTGGTCCTACAGCGATGACAACGCCCTCTTGTGGCTTCTCTTTAGCTGTATCTGGAATAACTAAACCTGACGCTGTTGTTGTCTCAGCCTCACTGGTCTTGATAACGATGCGATCTTCAAGTGGCTTAATGGCCATGTCCATAACTCCCTTTGCTTTGTTTTCCTCGTGCGGGCCTAGTTAGCAGTGTGGGCCCGTGAGTGCTAACGCAAGGTTAGAGGTGCCTATTCCCAAGGGCAAATCGGGCCTAGGACAGGCTTATAACCCCCACTGGCAGGCTGGAATCGGCATCAAAGGCGATAGGGCTGGGGGCACGGTTGGCGGCGACCATCAGTGAGCCAAGGGCTGCAACCATGGCGCCGTTGTCAGTGCATAGGCCAGGGGCTGGAATCCGAAGGCGAATGCCAGCCTTGTCGCAGCGCTGGATAGCTAGCGCTCGCAAACGGGAGTTAGCTGCAACTCCCCCGGCAATTACCAAGGAGTCGATTCCCGTTGCTTTACATGCAGCTAAGGATTTCAACAATAAAACATCGACGATCGCCTCTTGGAAAGATGCCGCCACATTGGCCTTTGCATAATCAGGTGTCGCCTCCAAATATCTTGCGACTGCGGTTTTTAACCCTGAGAAAGAAAAATCGTAAGGACGGGTCTGCCAATCATTAGATGTAGTGAGACCGCGAGGAAAATCAATTGCCTGTGCATCTCCGGTTTGCGCTAATGCATCGATTGCTGGTCCTCCCGGAAAACCTAACTTCATGACTCTAGCAATTTTATCAAAGGCCTCGCCGGCGGCATCATCCATCGTTGCACCAAGTTTAGTAATTGATGTAGTTATGTCATCGACCTGTAAAAGTGAAGAGTGACCACCGCTCACTAAGAGCGCAATAGTTGGATCTAGCGGTTCATCGTGGGTTAAGAAATCAACACTGATGTGTGCAGCTAAATGATTAACTGCAAAAATAGGTTTATTGAGACCGAGTGCCAAACCAGTTGCAGCGCTGACCCCAACAAGAAGAGCACCGACTAAACCTGGACCGGCAGTTACGGCTACTGCATCTATATCTTTCAAAGTTAAATTAGAATCCTGTAAAGCTTTTTTAATTGTGGGTTGCATAGCTTCTAGATGGGCACGGCTTGCAATCTCTGGGACAACTCCCCCAAAGCGTGCATGCTCTTCAACACTAGATGCAATCACATTAGCTAGCAGCGTACGTCCACGAACAATGCCCACTGCGGTTTCATCGCACGAAGTTTCGATTCCTAAAACTATTGGCGCACTCATTGCAGCTCTTTTCGCATCACGAGAGCATCAAGACCTGCGCCATAGTAATTAGTGCGCACAGAGATCTGCTGATAACCCAGTTGCTTATAAAGATTTATAGCCGCAATATTCTCTGTTCCGACTTCCAGCATCATGGCGTTGGACTCTTTATCCATTGCCCAGCGCTCCAACTGCTCCATAAAGGCCTTGCCGATGCCGGCTTTACGGTGCTCTGAAAGCACACCCACGGTCAATACATCGGCTTCAATACCCGGGGCTGGGACCATCACAGCTGCATAGCCAATGATCTGATTCTCTGTATCGAGGGCGACAATAAAAAAGTGTGTGCGAGGAACGCCTTTGAACTCTTCCTTGAACTGCCCCATCGACCATGGAGAGTCTGCAAATAAGGTTTTTTCCATAGAAACTAGAACGGGAAGATCTAGAACAGAGGCCTCTCGAAAAGTTGTCATCTATCTGCCGTCGCCACTGCATCTGGATGTCGCAAGTAAATTGGTTCGGCAAACTCTTCAGCTAAAGCAACTAAAGCAATCAGATCCGGAAAAAGATTGTTATGTATTTCGTTACCTAGAACATCACTTGGAAAACTCACGGCTGGATTACCCACGCGAACACCATCCACGTAACGTGCCCAATAAACCTCTTTGCGGCGGGCGTCAACAGCGATGATGAAATCCTTTGACGTGACCTGAGCTGCAATTGCATCAAGTGAACAAACTCCACGCACGTGAATATTTCGAGCTAAAGCAAAGCTGCGCGCAAAAGCGATTCCGATTCGTAAACCAGTAAATGGGCCGGGTCCCATACCCACAACTACTTCATCAATGGTTCGACCTACGATTGCTTCAGCAACTAGCGCTGGTAGCGCTGGACCATGTGCAGTTGCGCCATCTTTGTGACCACTCCAAAGTATTTTCCCGTTTTCTATGACTGCCACACATGTGCGTGAAGTAGATGTATCTATTGCAAGTGAGATAGTCATAAAACAAAACCATCCCAACGCTTTCCAATACAAGCAATCTCCACTTTTCTAACTTCTTCACTACGGTCTATAGAGATCTCTAACCGATCCTCGTTGAGCCGCGCTGATTCCGCTCCACCCCATTCGACAACTGTCACTGAATGAGCTGTATCTAGATCTAAATCATCCACATAGAGGCTGGGGTTGCTGGTATCTAGTAAGCGATACGCATCGACGTGAATCATTGGTACAGCGCCTTTATGAACTCTGGAGATAACAAATGTGGGTGAAGTAATGTCATTAAATCCAAGACCGCTGCCGATTCCTTGTGCCAAAACAGTCTTGCCCGCACCCAAAGGCCCATTGATAAGGATGAGATCGCCCGGCTTCACCTGTTGGGCTATAGCGATTCCCAGTGCAAACATCGCGTCAGGGCTAGCAACGGTAATCATAAGAAGTAAAGAGTAAAGCAAAGGAGGGCCTGGTTTCCCAGGCCCTCCTTTGTATATGCCTCGATTTAGCTCTGCTCGTTGTAGTACTTGAGCAGAGGCGCACGGAAGAGTGGATCAATTGCAAGTGATCCAGCCTTACGGACGGCGGTTACTAATGCGCCGCCACGTGGTAACTCACCAGTTTGTCCAGCAGATACCAAAGTCTTGGCAACCATGAGCAACTGAGAAGTTGTGAAGTTACAGTGATTTGTTCCTTGAGCTGCAGGTGTTGATGTAATTGGAGAACCTGTAGTTGAATCAAAGGTCGTGTAACCCTTTCCGGATGTCTGATTCCACAACATTAGTAGCTTATTGCGAACCGGAACAAAGCCGTTAACTTTCGCGGCCTTGAATGCTGCAACTTTTTCTGCAGCATATTGCTCTGCATACTTGTCAACGACAAGTTGTGATGCACCTGCAGGAGTAATTGGATCTGCAACGCCAACCATCAAGATTGTCGGAACGTTGATTTTTCCAGTGTTATGTTGCAATGCATTCATCTTGGCAATTGCTGCGGCATTTCCTACTGCGCGTGGAGCGCCTGGATTTGCTGCTGACAAAGCGCCAAGAAGGGCGTTGATTACGGTGTTGCCAGAAAGAGCAGCGTTATAAATAACTTTCTCATTCACAATACGTGCTGAGTAATCAGTCTTTGTGTTATCAAAGATTGCTCCGCCAGCCTGTAGCTCAACATCTTGCGTAGCAAGAATTGCAAGAATCGCAGCGTTAGTTCCATTTTCTAGGATTGCTAATGCTGGGCTCACCGCTAATGGGAAAGTCAACTTGAGCGCTCCTGCTGGACCACTGAGCGAATCAAAGTGAGCAGACTGTGTTGGTAGACCCGCCATCAATCCAAGTAGCAAGAGAGCGCTTCGAGATGGAACTCCACCTGCTGCGAGCGCCTTACCTGTTGCACTTGATGTCGTTGGCCAAGCACCACTTGAAACTCCAGCCTGCAACTGGCCCATAACGGTAAGAACTTTCACGATATCTGTTATCGCTTCACCGTTACCGGCAGCACCTGCAGAGTAGTTTCCGCCCTTGATCGTTGGATCAAAGAGTGTCTTTACACCCCACAAGAAATCACCAGCCATCGTTAATTCAGCATTAACTGAAGTATCTGCCATACACATTGGTGCAACGGCAGAGACTAACTCTGGATGTGTTTCGGCAAGTGCCTGTGTAATTGCACCGCCAAGAGATGATCCCCATGCAACAACTTTCTTAGTTGTAGGGAACTGCTTCTTGAATGTGTCGATCAGTTCAACATTTGTAGCAAGAGCTGAATCTAAATTCCACCCTTGACGAGCAAAACCTGAACCTATAATGGCCACGCCTTGGCTAAAGAGATAGCCGGCAACGGTCATATTGCCACCAGGAACTGGCTCGGGAGTGTTTGTAATTTTGTAGCCGCCAACAATTGGGATTCCAGCTGGAATATCAACGTTGTAGCGGTATCCATGTGAATACAGTGCAACAGTTCCATTGAAATTAGCTGGAACCATCATTGAGTACGGTGCACCATCAGAAGTTACACCAGCACACGACTGAACTGGAGATTTGCCATCGCAAGCAGGTGCAGCGTTTGCTGCAACTGGAATCGAAACAAGAACTCCGGTAATAAGTGCCGCTGCTGAAACAAATCCAACGAAACGAACTTTAGTAGATGAGAGTTTCATTAGTTAGGTAATCCTTTCGCTGGCATTGCTGGACGCTTATATGTTGACTTTACAACTGCGCCATTTCCTGAATCAGTTGTATACACGGTGTATACGCCACCTGCAGGCTTGAGATCTCCTGTTGGTGAGTACTTACCAAACCAATAACCGTTGTATCCAACGTGGCTAGTGGTTGAGTAGTTCAATGGAACAAGTGCTGCGCTAGCAAAATTCTTGCCTGATTTTTCAATTGCGGCAATAAGAGATTTACGAGTTGGATTTGTACCAGCAGCCTTAAGCGCTTGAGCAGTTAAGAAAGCAGTGTTCATTCCCACCATGACGTTGTTATCAAAAGTCTCGGTTGGGTTTGCCTTCAAATAGATCTCCTGGAACAGCTTGACGTACTCATCGGCTGTGTCAGTAGTCGCTGGAGCAAATGATGCTCCTACTGCGTTATAAAGCACTCCGGCTGGAACGCCTGAGGCCTTAATAGTTGTTGCATCTCCACCAACGGATCCAAGGATCCACTGTGGTGCAAATTTCATGACTGACGCTGTTCCTAGAGCAGCAGCAGTCGCACTCGAAACTCCGAAGAGAATTACTACTTCAGCGCCACCAGCTTGCAACTTAGTTACCCACTGTGCAGGGCTAACCTTGTCGCCTTGAGAGCCAGATGCATATGCAACCTTGACGTCGAAGTTGAGTCCAGCCTGCTTAAAGCCAGCAAGTGCGTCATCACCAAAGTCGTCATCTTGGTAAAGCAAGCCCAATTTCTTTCCAGCAAAGTTATCTTTAATGTATTCGGCCATAATCTTGGCTTCCATGATGTAAGAAGGAAGTAATGAGAAAGTAGTTGGGTACTTCTTCTTATCAGCAAAACCGCTAAAACCAGTATTAACGAAAAGAGTTGGAATTCCACGAGCACCTGGATTAACGACGGAAGCTACCGCTTTGTTATTTGCTGTACCTAATGGAGCCAAAAGCGCCATAACCTTATCTTTTAAGATAAGTTCATTAGTCTTAGCAACAGCCAATGTAGGTACGTACTGGTCATCTTTGACAACAAGAGTCAGCTTGCGACCATTGATACCGCCATTTGCGTTGACGTAATCAAAATACGCCTTCACTGCACCAGGAATCTTGTTGTAGCCTGGAGAAGCGGTTCCTGTCATTGGAAGAGTCATTCCGAGTTTAATCTCAGAAGAGCTCACTCCAACTTCTGCTGCTTGTGCCGGAATTGCAGTGACTGCAAGGCTGGCAACTGCGATTGTCGCGCAAACTGTAAACAGTTTCCTGCGATTCATTGCTTTCATTTGTTTCCTTCCATCGAGGGTTGTGTAGAGCTTTAATGCTTTTCTCGTGCAGCTTTTCGTGCTTGGCGTGTACGGTGTTGCTCAACTGGACCATTTGGAACAAAGAGAACAGTAAGAATCAACAACGTACTAACCATCAAACCGGGCAAATTTGTAGTGAGCCTCTCTGAAACACCAATACGTGTCGCCACGGCATCGGCAATTTCTGGGATTGCCACCAACGTTACAGCGCCAATCATGACGCCTGAGAGGGTACTTACGCCAGAGAGAACCGCCCCCGTTAATAGGGAAAATGAGAGGGTAAGCGGGAAGGCACTGGGTGAGACGATGCCAATTGTCATGGAAAGGAGTGCTCCCGCAAGGCCAGCTACGCCAGCACTGATGGTGAAGGCCAAGATCTTTGACCGAGAAACGTTGATTCCCGATAGGGCAGCTGCAGTCTCATTGCTGCGCCCAGCTCTCCAATTTCGTCCAAACCTGGATCTCAAAATATTGGCCACGAGCCACATAGAAATGAGAGCTGCTAGAGCTGCAATCCAAAAAAACCATTTGTATTGAGTAAAGCCTTCACCCAACGATGGTGGTGGAAAACCTACATCAAAGAAAATTCCTTGCTCTCCGCCTAAAATCGAAAATTGATTTGCCAGCGACGGTAATCCAATTGCTAATGCAAGAGTTGTACCAGCTAAATATGGTCCTGACAGACGTGCAGCTGCAGCGCCCAATAAAGCTCCTCCAATTGCCGCAATTAAGACTGCAATAACAAATGTAAGAATTACAGGAGTATGAAAACTATTTCTGGAAATTACAGCACTGTAGGCACCAATCGCCATTAAAGCACCATGACCGAGTGAAACTTGACCCGAATAACCAGTGAGTAAAATAATTGAAGAGATCGCAACTACAAAAACAGCAATTGATGCACCCTGGTATACGCGAAGCTCATCAACTCTATTGCCAAGAAGAAAAAGAATAAAACCAGAAACTACATACAACCCTAATTTATTTGCACCTTTTAACTTATCCACGTCTGGCCGCCTTGACTCCAATAATTCCCTGAGGGCGTATAAATAGAATGATAAGCAAGATAAGAAACGGTGCGATAAAAAATAGTGAGCTGCTGATATACATAAGAACAAATGAGACAACTAATCCCAACACAAGTCCCCCGATTACTGCGCCAATTAAACTCTCGAGCCCTCCGATGATGGCGGCAATAAAACCAGAAATAAGCAAGAGGGAAAATTCTATGGACTCGGGCGAAAATGCACCGTTTCCATTTACTGTTTGGAACATACCGGCAACTGCGCCAGATGCGCCTGCAAGTGACCAGCCAAGAGTGCGGACAAAATCTACTTTGACTCCAGAAAGTCGTGCAATCTCGGGTGAGTATGCTGATGCGCGAAGTGACAAACCAATATTACTTTTTTGAAATAGTACGGTTAGTAAAAGCATTAGAACCACAACAGTGCATAAAGTGAGTAGTTTGAGGGGGGAAAAGGCCAGAGTCTTATCTCCAATACTGTAGCCAATATTTGTTACCGGCCCTACTAAACGTACATCTGCACCGCCCCAGAATGTACTTATGAGACCTTTGATTAATCCTAGTAAGCCTAAAGTTGCAATTATTGGAGCAACAGCAGCGATTGGGCCGGTCGAACTTCTTTTAACTAACAAGCGCATAAATACTAATTCAATTAAAGCAGCTACAGCCGCTCCACCAACCATAGCAACTGGTAGTGCAATCCAAAATGAATTGAAATGCACCATCGCTTCATACCCAAAATATGTCGATAGGAGCGCCATTCCAGCTTGAGCAAAGTTGATTACTCGAGTACTACGCCATACTAAAACAATTGCAGTAGCCATAAGCGAATAAATAGCACCGGCAGTAATGCCAATCAAAATTGTATTTAATAGTTGAAACATGATTAGTACCCCAAATAAGCCGCGCGCACTTGCGGATCGGCTATGAGTGACTGGGCAGTTCCAGTAACAGCGACTTTACCTAAATTCAAAACTATTCCCTGATCTGCAATCTTCAGGGCGCCCATAGCATTTTGTTCAACAAGAACTACAGTTAAACCCATTGTGGTAGTTAAATCTCTAATCGTTTGAAAAATCTGTTCCACTACTAAAGGTGCAAGACCTAACGATGGTTCATCGAGCAATAGCAACTCAGGTTTGGACATGAGCGCTCTGCCAATTGCTAACATCTGACGCTCACCACCCGACAAAGTATCTGCCCGTTGATTGAGTCTCTCACCAAGGCGCGGAAAAATATCTGTTACTGCAGCTTTGCTCTCAGCGGCTTCTTTTTTATTCTTACGCCAAATTGCACCAAGTTCAAGATTTTCCACAACACTCAACTCCGGAATTACTGCCTTACCTTCAGATACGTGTGAGACTCCATGCCTCACAATTGTCTCTGGCTTTGAATGCAAAAGATTATGCTCATTCCAGGTTGCAGTGCCGTGGGTGGATTTATTCAGGCCAGAAAGCGTGCGCAATAAAGTTGTCTTTCCTGCACCATTGGCCCCAATTACCGCCGTTAATTGGCCTTTAGGCACAGTAAAAGAGACATCACTAATGGCACAGATTGCCCCATGATGAATTGTTAGCTCATTTACTGTCAGTGTCATCTACGCACTCGTTCCCAGATAGGCGGCTATAACAGCAGGATCGCGTCTAACTGTTTCAGCGTCGCCGCTTGAAATTACTTCACCAAAATTGAGCACATATAACTTGCTACATACGCTCATAACGACGTCCATATGGTGCTCGACTAGAAGTACTGACATATGAGCACTTAGATTACGAATTAAAAGATTCATCCACTCAATATCTTGCGGGCCTAATCCGCCTGCGGGTTCATCTAACATCAAAATTGAAGGCTCGCTAACGAGTGCTCGCGCAATTGCCACACGCTTGGTATCTGGATAAGAAAGTGTGTCTGCGCGACGATCTGCAAGTCCGCCAGCGTAGACACGTTCTAAAGCAATGCGCGCGCGCTCTCGAATTCGATTCTCATCTTTGCCGTTGCGGGCAAAGGCTGCAGAAATTAATCCAGTTTGTGCTAAATGTTGGGCACCAATCATGACGTTTTCAAGAACAGTTAAATCACCAAAGAGGCCAACCCCCTGCAAGGTACGCGCAATCCCTAGGTCAACTAAATTATCTGTACGGGGAAATCCGCGCTCTTTTCCATTCAAAAAGAACTTTCCCTCATCCGGTGTAACGATTCCACAGAGTGCGTTAAATAATGTCGTCTTGCCCGCACCATTAGGGCCGATCAAACCTACAACTTCATTTTGACCAATTTCACAATACACATCATTGAGAGCCCGAAGACCGCCAAAGGAGACTGTTACTCCATCGACACGCAACGCTGCAGTTTTAGTAGACATGAGGTGAATAGATTCTAGGCACACGAGGTCCAATCCGCGTGGTGATTTCATAATTTATTGAGCCACATGCACGTGCCCAATCATCGGCCGTGTAGTCACCATGAGAGCCATCACCAAAAACAACAACCCAATCACCTGATTGAGCCGATGAGTCCGGGCCTAGGTCGACTACAAATTGATCCATCGAGACGCGGCCGATTATCGGTGCTTTTTCACCCTCAAAAGCAACCCCAGCGCCTTGGGCGTTACGGGGAATTCCATCGGCGTAGCCCATGGCCACGACGCCTAGTTTGGTAGCCGATTGTGTAGTTGCTGTTGCTCCATAACCAACTGGTGAATTAGCTGGTACTGATTTCACTAAGTGAAGTTTGGCACGCAACTGCATTGCAGGCTGTAAACCTAAATCTTTGCTTGAACCGAGCGTGTTCACATCAGGACTTAATCCATAGAGTGCGATACCTGTACGTACTAAATCAAAAGCTGCATCGTGATTCATTAACGTTGCCGCTGAATTAGATAGATGCTTTATCGGCGGGTTGATACCAACTGCAGCTAAGTCTGCGACCATCTCATTAAATCGCTTCAGCTGATCAATATTTTGTTTTTTATTTGGCTCATCGGCTCGAGCAAAGTGTGAAAAAACTCCAGCAATTTCAATTTGAGATAAATCTAAAGTTAAAAATTCTTGCCACTCATCTAGAAAACCACCTCGTGTCATACCGGTGTCAACTTCTATATGAACTCGTGGCTTTACTTTTAAGGATGCAATCTCATTGAAAGCCATTACCGAAGAGATGGCTACATCAATATCGTGAGTGACAGCAGATTTAAAATCTGATCCGGGTGAAACTAGCCACGCCAGAATTGGAATACGAATCCCACGCGTGCGAAGTAAGATTGCTTCTTCTAGCAATGCAACGCCTAACCAATCTGCTCCTGCACGTTCAGCGGCAAGACCTACTTCAATTAATCCATGACCATATGCATCTGCTTTAACTACTGCTAAAAGTTCCACAGCAGATCGAGATTTCAATAAGGCAATGTTTGCTGCGATTGCCGATGCGTCAACTCGTGCTTCTGCGCGATGTTCCATTAGCTGCGCTCTACAATCACCATGGCAGATGCAATACCTGCATCGTGAGAAAGCGAGAGATGGACGATGGCACCATCAACTAAATCAGCGATTTCTCCACGAAAGAGAAATGCCGGCTTACCGCTTTCCAAGTTAATAACTTCGGCATCATGCCAGGGCAACCCTTTGCCTGCATTAAGCGCCTTATAAAGCGCCTCTTTGGCGGCAAAACGTGCAGCTAAAGAGTGAACAGGTTTAGCTGCTTCTGCAGAGGTAAAAAGCTTAGTCAGCAGGCCAGGAGTGCGTTCGATGGAAGATTTAAAGCGCTCGATATCAACCACATCGATTCCGATCCCATCAATCATGGATTAAGCCTAGTGCAGTTGGCTCTTTGAAGGAACGTAGCGATCGACCGCAATGACGGCGACCAAGAGAGATGAACCAATAAACAGCCCACCCAATAAATCGGTAAACCAGTGCGTGTGACGAATCAAAGAGACGATACAAATCGTTAACGAGATAAGTACTACGCCTGAACTAGCCAAACGTCCTTGAAATCTATCAACACGCGCATATCTGTAAATTAAGTACGCCAAAATCCCCCAGGACAGAACTGCATTTGATGCATGGCCACTGGGATAGGACATACCTCCTGCATGCAAAAGATCAAAGCCATCGCGTGGCTTTGTGCGACCCAAAAAGATTTTAAATACTCCAACTACTGCATTCAAAGCAAGGAGTGAGAGTAGAGCCAAATTTAACGGACGCCACGTCTTAAATTTATAGGCGATGAATGCGGCCGCGAGTAATAACACAGTTGCAGTTAACCAACGAAGACCAAGGTCATCAAGTCTGCGTAAAACAAATCCTGAAAAACCATCAAAGCGTGGTCTGTGTGTTCTATTCACATGATTATCAAAATTTACTAATGGCCCATAACTAATAACTTGTTGGGTAACAATAAGAAAGCCCACAAAAAGTAAAGAAGACCACCGAAGTGCACGAAACATTTGCGCCTTGCGCATTTATTCCACCGTTACTGACTTAGCTAAATTTCGTGGCTGGTCGACATCATTGCCACGTGCTACAGCCATTTCATAGGCAAAAACCTGCAGTGGAACTGTTGCAAGTACAGGCTGAAATAACGCCGGAACAACTGGTATTCGAATAATATGTTCTGCGCCTTCAACCGTTGCGCCTTCTTCGGCAATAACGATTACTCGAGCTCCGCGCGCCTTAACCTCTTGAATATTGCTCAGCATCTTTTCATCGAGTGCATGCTCATGACCTGCCGGCAAGATCGCTATGACGGGAGTGCCTTGATCGATAAGGGCGATTGGTCCGTGCTTGAGCTCGCCTCCTGCAAAACCTTCGGCATGAATATAAGCCAGCTCTTTTAATTTCAGCGCACCTTCAAGTGCAACGGGATAACCAATATTCCTACCTAAAAATAGAACGATGTTGTTACTGGCAAAACTCCGCGTGAGTGCACGTAAAGGTTCAACGGTTTCTAGAATCTGTTCAATCTTTCCTGGAAGTTCCAAAAGTTCGTTGTATAAACTCACAACTTCTTTGTCACTTAAAGATCCATTGACTTGAGCTAAATGCAGGCCAATCAAATAGACGGCAATCATTTGAGTTAGCAATGCTTTTGTTGATGCAACCGCAATTTCTGGACCAGCGTGTGTGTACAGAACCGCATCGGATTCACGTGGAATAGTTGAACTATTAGTATTACAAATTGCCAAGACCCGTGCACCTGCAGCCTTTGCATGGCGCACTGCCATCAACGTATCCATAGTTTCACCTGATTGTGAGATTGCAATGACAAGTGTTCCCGAATTAATAATTGGATCGCGATATCTATATTCGCTGGCAATCTCAACTTCTACGGGAATCTTGGCCCACTTTTCAATTGCATATTTAGCAACCATGCCAGCGTGATACGCGGTTCCGCACGCGATAACAACAATCTTTTTAATAGATCGAATCTCATCTGCGCTCATGCGTAACTCATCAAGCAGAATCTGCTTGTTATCGCTTAAACGGCCAATCAAAGTATCTGCTACTGCTTTAGGTTGCTCATAAATCTCTTTTAGCATGAAGTGAGTAAATCCACCTTTTTGTGCGGCAGATGCATCCCATGAAATCTCATACTCTTTAGGCGTTATTTCTTTACCCTCTAAATCGGTAATATGAACTGACGTAGGAGTTATTGTGACTACTTCATCTTGGCCTAACTCAACTGCACGCTTGGTGTAGTCAATAAAGGCTGCAACATCGGATGCCATAAAGTTTTCATTAACACCAAGGCCAACGACTAGCGGAGAATTTCGGCGAACTCCAACAACAACATCGGGTGCATCGGCATGTATGGCAACTAAAGTAAAAGAGCCTCGCAAGGCCTTAACGCCCTCGCGCATGGCCGCAGACAGATCTCCGTTATGTTGTTTGCGAAGATCGCTCAATAGATGCGCAACAGATTCAGTGTCGGTTTGTGATGAAAATTTGTGCCCACGCGATTCAAGATTTGCTCTCAGCTCAGTGTAGTTTTCAATAATTCCATTATGGATAACCGCTAACTTGCCATCGTTATCAACGTGCGGATGAGCGTTGCGATCAGTGGGCCCACCATGTGTAGCCCAACGTGTGTGACCGATCCCAGAGTGAACGATGGGAAGCGAAGAATCTAAAGCATTTTCTAAATTAGCGAGCTTGCCAGCCTTCTTTTCAATAAATAATGTGCCTGGAGTTCCAAGGGCAATTCCTGCCGAGTCATAACCACGATATTCAAGTCTACGAAGCCCCTCGATGAGCGGGGTAACGGCAGATTGCGGTCCGGTGTATCCCACAATTCCGCACATTTATTACTACCCCAGTTCGGCTTTAACTACATCTGCAAGTGAACGAGCAATTTCTTCGGCAAGGTTATCACTGGCGGCTTCAACCATGACTCTAACGAGGGCCTCGGTTCCTGATGCGCGCAATAAAACTCGTCCACTATCGCCTAAACGCTCTTCGGCAGATTTAACGGCAGCGGCAATGACTGCAGATTCATTCAATTTAGCTTTATTTACATCTTTTACGTTGATGAGAACTTGTGGAAAGCGGACCATAGTTGCCGCTAGCTTATGCAGAGTTGTACCAGTGCGCACTACCTCTTGCAAAAGTTGAAGTGCGGTTAGTACGCCATCACCTGTGTTCGCTAAGTCGCGCATGATGACATGGCCAGATTGTTCTCCGCCAAGTGAATAATCATTGGCAATCATATTTTCTAGAACATAGCGATCGCCAACTGGAGTTGTTACGACGTCGATTCTGGACTCTTTCATCGCATGCATAAAACCAAGGTTGCTCATTACCGTTCCAACAACAGTGTTCTTATTAAGTTTTCCACGAGCTTTAAATCCACGTGCCAAAATTGTTAAAATATGATCGCCATCGATTTCATTGCCAGTGGCATCAATTGCTAAACATCTATCGGCATCGCCATCATGTGCGATTCCAACATCGGCGCCTTCTTTAAGTACAGCTGAGCGCAGCTGGTGCAAATGTGTAGAGCCACAATCATCATTGATATTCCAGCCATCAGGTTGATTAAAGATTGCAATGACCTCTGCACCTGCACGGCGGTAAGCCTCTGGTGCAACAAAAGATGAAGCACCGTTGGCGCAGTCAACAACAATCTTCAAACCTTTAAGCGGAGTTTCAACCGATGCAAGCACATGCTTTAAATACCGTTCAGTTGCAGTGTCATCATTAATCGCTCGGCCTACACCTCGTCCAGTTGGACGTTTCCAATCCTCACCCATGCGAGCTTCAATACGTGCCTCGATTGCATCATCCAACTTTCCGCCACCGCGAGCAAATAATTTGATTCCATTATCTGGCATTGGATTATGCGAAGCGCTAATCATCACGCCTAGATCTGCCTTAGTTTCTGCAACTAAATGTGCAATCGCAGGAGTTGGTAAAACACCAACACGATAGACGTTGATTCCAGCGCTAGTTAAACCTGCGACAACGGCAGCTTCTAGAAACTCACCCGATGCGCGTGAATCTTGACCAACAATGGCCGTTGGCTGATGGTCTTTATTTGATGAGCTCTCAACCAATATGTGGGCAGCGGCAACAGAGACATCTAGTGCAATTTCTGCGGTGAGTTCGCTATTGGCTAAGCCGCGAATTCCATCGGTACCAAAGAGTGCCATTGGAACTCCCTCGTTTAAAAGTGAATTAGCGCTTGCTGTATTGAGAACGCTTACGTGCCTTCTTTAGGCCGTACTTCTTGCGCTCAATAACACGTGCATCACGTGATAAGAACCCAGCCTTTTTAAGTGCTGGACGATTAGCTTCTTCATCAATCTGATTCAATGAACGTGCAACACCTAAACGAAGTGCGCCAGCTTGACCAGAAACTCCGCCACCATTGATGCGAGCGAAAACATCGTATTGGTTTTCAGCACCTACCGTGCGAAATGGCTCTGAGACTGATTGTTGGTGAACCTTGTTTGGGAAGTAATTTTCTAAAGTCTTTCCATTAACAACCCACTTGCCAGTACCTGGTACTAGGCGAACGCGTGCAACTGCCTCTTTACGACGACCTGTTCCGCCACCTGGAGCCTTGATAGCTGGGCGGTTAGTTGCTGCAGCTGGAGTTGCTGATGAGTATGAAGTAGGAACTTCGTTCTCGTCGAGATCTTCAAAAGTTGTGTTCTCTGACATTTTTATCCCTTACTTCACGATTTGTGAAACTTGATCGAATAC
>CAFABF010000024.1_pt1 | contig 14704 bp, 12 predicted proteins | sample 7267811 | NCBI WGS metagenome assembly CAFABF01 (sample SAMEA6814005, study PRJEB35770) | freshwater metagenome | biome: Freshwater; feature: Freshwater reservoir; material: water | place: Czech Republic | collected 2017-08-18 | depth 30m m
CGTTGCACCAGTAAGGATTGCAATGTCTTGAAGCATCGCCTTGCGACGATCTCCAAAGCCAGGTGCCTTCACTGCTGCTGAGCGGAAAGTTCCGCGAATCTTATTTACTACCAACGTTGCAAGTGCTTCGCCTTCAATATCTTCAGCGATGATTGCAAGCGGCTTGCCTGATTGCATAACTTTTTCAAGCACAGGTACTAGATCCTTGATATTGGAAATCTTTGAGTTAACGATTAGTACGTATGCATCTTCTAGAACTGCCTCCATCCGATCTTGATCGGTAACAAAGTATGGAGAGATGTAACCCTTATCAAAGCGCATACCTTCTGTGAGCTCGAGCTCAAGACCAAAAGTATTTGACTCTTCAACAGTGATGACGCCTTCTTTGCCGACCTTGTCCATAGCTTCAGCAATCATTTCACCGATAGTTGTATCGGCTGCAGAGATGGATGCAGTTGCAGCGATCTGTTCTTTTGAATCAACGCTCTTAGCCATCGACAAAAGCTCGGCAACAATCTGCTCAACAGCTTTTTCAATTCCGCGCTTAAGTGCCATCGGGTTTGATCCGGCAGCTACGTTACGTAGACCTTCACGTACAAGTGCTTGAGCTAAAACAGTTGCTGTCGTTGTTCCATCACCGGCGACATCGTCGGTCTTCTTAGCAACTTCCTTAACTAGCTCTGCGCCAATCTTTTCCCATGGATCATCAAGGTCAATCTCTTTGGCGATTGAAACGCCATCGTTCGTAATTGTTGGGGCGCCCCACTTCTTCTCAAGGACGACGTTTCGTCCACGAGGCCCAAGGGTTACTTTGACCGCATCGGCCAAAATGTTCATTCCGCGCTCTAGTCCGCGGCGTGCTTCTTCATTAAAGGCAATCTGCTTTGCCATGAGTCGTGCTCGCTTTCGTTAGATCCTGCGTGTGCCGGGGGCTTTATCACTCGCACCCCGAGAGTGCTAACGCCAAATCTACGGGAGGTATTCCTCAGACGCAAAACGGGGAGATGCTAGGTCGAGCTAGCGGGCGATACGGGTGGACATACGGGCCTCGCGCAGGCGGCGAAGGCGCTTTACCAGCATCGGGGCGGCGGTAAGGGCGTCATCCCGGTCGATCAAGTCGTTGAGCAGTTGGTAGTAGCGCGGGGCGGTCAGATCGAAAAGCTCTTTAATAGCCGCCTCTTTAGCTCCGGCGTAACGCCACCAGCTACCTTCAAAATCTAGGATTCTGGTCTCTAAATCGCTTAAGCCGCTGTGCATTATTGGCTCTTCCTGTGCAGACATGGGTAAAAGCGTATCGGGATGAGCATAAAAGTGTGGGATTTACAGCCTGTCCATTATCAACTTGATATCTGAAACTTTTGTCCAAGGGTTAACAATTGCAAATCGAAGAATGGGTTGACCGTGATGAGATGAGGGTGGAATAAATCCAATTTGATCCGAGAGTAATTGATCAGACCATTTTTGATAATCACTTGCTGTCCACCCTTTGCGAATAAAAGCAACAATAGAAAGTTCAGGTTCGCAGACAAGTTCTAAATGTGGATGTGCTCGAACTAATTCGGCGGCTGCACGTGCAATTTCCAATGTGTGTTCCATCGCTTCGGTGTAGGCATCAGTACCGTGTGCAGCTAATGAAAACCAAAATGGCAATCCGCGAGTACGTCGCGTTAATTGAATTGCATAATCAGATGGTGACCATGCTCCATCTTTTAACGTATCTAAATACGAAGCATGTTGCGAATGCACTGCGCGAGCGAGTTCGGGCTCACGGTAAATTAATGCACATGCATCGTAAGGTGCGAACAGCCATTTGTGTGGATCGACAATAAATGAATCAGCCTGTTCTATGCCATTGAAATGTTTGCGCACTGATGGGGCACAGAGTGCAGCTAAACCGTAAGCGCCATCGACATGAAACCAAATATCACGTGCATGTGCGGCGGTAGCAATGCCTTCTAAGTCATCGATAATTCCTAAATTAGTAGTTCCCGACGTTGCTACAACTACAAATACTCGCTTCGAAGTTGTTGTATGTAGAGCGTCAATAGCTGCAGCAACTGCGCTGCCCATTAACTTTCCATCAGCGGCTACAGGTACCTTCATTATTTCGACATCCATCACATTCGCCGCACTCACTATTGAAGAATGCGCCTCTTCGCTGCAAGCAATCACCCACTTAGTCGCATCTGGAGATTTTTTCTTAGCTTCTGTGCGCGCGACAACCAGCGCTGAAAGATTTCCAATGGTGCCGCCTTGCACAAATACCCCGCCTGCAGATTCGGGCATGCCAGCCAAATCTGATAACCAGCGCAGCGCTTGGTTTTCGGCAAAGACTGCGCCTGCACCTTCTTGCCATGAGCCGCCATATAAAGCACTTGCTCCAACGACTAAATCAAAAAGGTTTGCATACTCACTCGGGGCTGAAGGAATAAAAGCTAAATTTCGTGGATGATCCGTAGAGATACACGCTTTAGCAAGCACACTTGTAAAGACTTCTAGTGCGTCATGTCCACCAAGACCCTTTGCAGTAATCGTGTTGCCGACTTCATTAAATAAATCTTCGGCAGTGCGAGGTCCGTCAAGAGGTGGGTCATTCTTTAAGCGATCAAGACTGTAAGCTAAAACTTCGGCAGCAAGTGCCTCTACTTCAGCAGTGAATTCATGCATCCTTCCTTGCCTTCTTTACAATATTTCTTAGCATGGTTGGAAAAACAAAGAGATGAAGCGGTGCAACTGCATACCAATACATCTGTCCGCCTAGGCCACGAGGATTAAAGGTTGCCTCCTGAACAATTTTGGTCTTTCCATTTTCTCGTGTCACTGTAAATTCCAGCCACGCCTTACCTGGCAAAACCATTTCGGCATATAACTTTAATCTGCGACCAGCTTCTAACTCTTCTACTCTCCAAAAATCTAAACTTTCACCCACGCGCAAGAAATCAGGATCACGGCGACCTCGACGCAAACCAACGCCACCAACTAGGAATCGATCTAAAACTCCACGTGCCCACCACAAGAAATCTGCACCAAACCAACCGTTGTCGCCACCAATTCGCTCGATCTGACGCCATACCTTCTCTACAGATACATCTGTGAACGCTTCGCGGTAATCGCGCAGAACCATTTCACCTGCCCAATCGGGATCCCCTTGTGCTTTTTGCCACGGTGCTACGGGCATCGTTGCATCCGACCAGCGAGTTTCAACACCATGCGCTGTGATCATTGACAGAGCTAATGAAATAGCTGTTTCAACATCAATTAAACCTTCGGTGGGTTTTGGAATTAGTGCATCAATACTCTTTGCAGGATCTGCGACAACCTCACTTATGAGCGAACCAACAAGCGGTCGGGCAAGAGCGGTCGGCACTGGAGTTACTAAACCAATCCATAAACTTGAAAGTCCAGGTGTCAACACCGGAACCTTAATAATCCAACGCTTCCTTAAGCCCGATAGTTTTGCAAACTTTTGCATCATGTCCGCATATGACAAAACTTCAGGGCCACCAATATCGAACACTTGATTTACGGGTTTTTCTAAGTGTGCCACGCCCTTTAGATAATACAAAACATCTCGGATTGCGATTGGGTGCGTTTTATTCATAACCCATTTAGGTGTTGTCATGATCGGAAGTCGGTGTGTTAAGTGGCGCAACATTTCAAAGCTCGCAGAGCCTGAGCCAATAATAATTCCGGCACGAAGCTCTAAAACTGGTACTGAAGTTGTTGCTAAAGATTTTCCTGTCATCGCACGAGACGCAAGATGCTTACTGATGTTTACATCGTTTGCGATTCCGCCCAAATAAATAATCTGCGATACGCCAGCTTTTTCGGCGGCTGTTGCAAAATTACGAGCCATTTCGCGTTCAATTTCATCAAAATTTGGACCCAAATTAATTGAGTGCAACAAGTAATAGGCTGTATGAATACCTTCTAGCGCTCTCTGTAAATCACTAAAATTTTCTGCACTTCCTTCGCAAATATCAACCAATGATGCCCATGGCTGACCCATGATTTTGTACTTATCGCGGACCAATATTCGAACATCCTCTTTTTCATCGACAAATGCGCGGACTAATCGGCCACCAACATAGCCAGATGCCCCTGTGACGAGGTACTTACGGTTTTGAATAGGCGTGGTCATGTTGCAAAGCCTAGACTTACTCCATGCAAAACACACCTCAAAAGCCTCGAGTAGTAATACTGGGTGCTGGCTTTGGCGGACTTACTGCCGCACGAGCCATGGCTGATTTTGCTCACGTCACGATTGTCGATCGCCATAACTTCCAAACCTTTTTGCCCTTGCTCTATCAAGTATCCACTGCTGGCTTAGCTGCCGATCACGTTGCACACCCAATTCGCGGTGCGCTACGTAAATCCGGCGTTCAATTCCGAATGGGATCTCCAGTTTCGATTGACCACAAGAATAATTCAATCAAATTAGATAGCAGCGAAGTTTTAGAGTTTGATCAACTCATTATTGCTTTGGGATCAGTTACCGCAGATTTTGGAATTCCTGGCGTTTCTGAGCATGCACTTGGAATGAAAAGCGTCAATGAAGCGCTCTTAATCCGTTCAGAAGTAATGCGCCGATTTGAGGATCTCTGCCGATTTGAAGACGAAACAATCTTTTCAATCTCTGTTGTCGGCGGTGGTCCAACGGGAGTCGAGATGGCTGGCGCATTTGCTGAGTTAGTTCGCGGGCCGCTTACACATGATCAAGCCCACGCCGCTGACCACATCAAAATCAGTTTAATTGAAGCGGGTCCCCGAATATTGCCGATGTTTTCAGAGAAATTATCGGCTCATGCTAAAAAAGATTTAGAAAAACTTGGAGTGACGGTTCACCTAAATACTGCCGTTGCTGAAATCAAGCCTCGATCGATTCTGATTAAAGATGGCAGCACCATTCCTTCTGAGGTCACTATTTGGGCCGCTGGCGTAAAAGGTGAACCAACGAGCCAAAAATTAAACCTTCCAATCGTAAATACCCGCATTGATGTCGATAACACGCTGCAGGTCAAGCACTATCCACATATCTTCGCTATCGGTGACGTGGCAGGTTTTGTTGGTGACGATGGTCGTTTTCTTCCCATGGTTGCGCCGGTAGCCATGCAACAGGGAAGATTTATTGCCAAGCAGATTAAGCGCTTAGCAAACGGGCAAGCGCTGGAAGCTTTTAAGTACACTGATAAAGGTTCGATGGCAACTATTGGACGCCATAAAGCAATTGTTGAGGTTAAAAAACTTCGTTTAGTTGGAATTCCAGCATGGTATGCCTGGCTTTGGTTGCACCTATTTTATTTATTAGGTGGGCGTAACAAGATTGGCACTATGGCTGATTGGACGTGGAACTATTTAACTTTTGATCGCGGTAACCGTCACATCATGGATTCTTTGTAATGCCGCAATATGTAAATTTGCGGGGGCATCAGACTTATACCTATGAGTGGGATAACGACGGTGAAGCCGTAGTTTTACTTCATGGCGGTTTAAGTAAAACTTCTAGCTTGGACTACATACTGGTTCCAGCCCTTGAAGATGAGTTTCATGTCTTTGCTTACGACAGAACGGGCCATGGTTTTACCGGTGATCAATCTGGGAGCCTGCACTTTGAATTTCAGAGCAATGAGGCCATTGCATATTTAGAAGAGGTAGTTAAAGAGCCCGCTCACTTAATTGGTTATAGCGATGGAGCAATCATTGCGCTTATGGTCGCAATTAAGCGGCCCGATCTAGTTAAGTCGATTATTTCGATTGGTGGTAACTTCCACTACAACGGCGTGATGCCAAATGCTCATATTGTCCGTGCAATAAGCCAAGAGGAGCAGGCTGAATACAATTTAATTTCGCCTGATGCACCGGATACATTGCTCAAAAAAACTCAAAGGATGCACGCAATTTGGGCAGAAGAGCCAAATATTACTGTTGCTGAGTTAGCGCGTATTGAGTGCCCAGTACTCGTTTTGGCCGGCGATGATGATGTAATCAATCATCACCACACCGTTGAACTATACGAAGCGCTTGCCCTTGGTCAGTTAGCGATTATTCCGGGAACTTCACATAGTGTGATGAAAGAAAAACCTGAACTTTTACATGCGGTAATTATGCAATTTCTAGAAGATTTAAGTTTTCCAGTGACGCGATGGCCGGTTCGCCGAACTAACAATCAACCGGAGTAATTTTTCCTGTTGCAACATCATAAATTGCGCCACCAACCGAAACGCCAGAGTTAAGTAGACGATAGTTTCTTACCAATTGAACATCTTCAATCAATGATGCCTTTTGATCAGCTACAGTTTTAAACTCAAGTTCAGAAGTATCGATTCCATATTTAGTATCAATTTCACGATGGATTTCGGCCTCATCGACTTGAGCCATACGACAATTGGTATGAGGCATAATTAAAATTCTTTTGACTCCTAGTAAATATGTTGCAAGGACCAGAGTACGAAGTACGTCATCTGTTACACGAGCCCCAGCGTTACGTAAGATTTTTGCATCACCAGATCTCATTCCAACTACAGATAGCGGATTAATGCGTGAATCCATACAGGTGACAATTGCTAAACCCTTTTGGGCAACTCCAGTTAAATCTGAGTATTTGAAATCTTTGATGTATTCATCGTTAGCGGCGATAGCATCGGCAAAATCATCATAAGGAAAAGTAGACATTATTTTCCCCTTCCTAAAAACTACGAGCCCCCCGTCAGGATTGAACTGACGACCTGCGCATTACAAGTGCGCTGCTCTACCACTGAGCTAGAGAGGCCTACGTGCGAACACGTATCGATCTTGCGACCAGCGGCAATTATGGCAGTGGATACCTCAAATTCAAAAATGGCCGCTGGCGCAAGCGCTTTATTGCCATGACTGGCAGACTTACGCCTGTGATTACCAACTATTGGATGAGCCCAGAGACTAATTCGGTTAATCGATTGCCCATGCTCAATCTAGAGCATATGGAGAAGATCTCACTCGATGGAGTTTGGCGTTTTCAACTTTTGCACAGCCCCACGCATCGGGTTGGCAAAAAGTGGGCTCAGATCCCCGTCCCAGGTTTGTGGACAATGCAACCGACGAGCGACGTATTTTTCGATAAACCAATTTATACAAACACTCAAATGCCTTTTGAAGAACAACCACCATTTGTTCCAGTAGAAAATCCACATGGAGTCTATGAGCGCGATTTTGATCTTCCTGACAATTGGATGTCTAAGCGCGTTGTCTTACACCTTGGTGGCTGGGAATCTGTTGCTCTGATTTTTATCAACGGAATTGAAGTTGGCATGTCAAAAGATTCTCGTTTAGCAGCCGAGTTTGATGTTACAAAGTTTGTAAAACGGGGACGCAATACAGTACGAATCGATATTACAAAATGGTCAGATGCAACATACATTGAAGATCAAGATCAGTGGTGGCATGGTGGAATCACTCGTTCAGTAAACCTCTTTGCAACTAATAAAGTTTTTATCGAGCGATTTTATGCGACACCGGGTCTAGATAAAGATTTAACAACCGGAACTCTAGATATCCGCGCACATATTGCATCGATTGATAACTTGCCAACGGATGGATATTCGGTTCACGTAAATATTGTAGAACTACCTAAAGTCCAATCCGCGAAAATTAATAAAACCTTAAAAAAATTTACTTCTCCATTATGGACTGAGCGCAATGAAGATCTAAAGCGCCAGACTGATTCGTATTTCCATGGAAAGTATTGGCATGGAAAAATGCCTGAGAATGTCTCTCGTTCAATTACGCAGACTGAGCCATGGCCCGCTGGCCTGGTTCATCTGACGGGCCGAATCCCAAAAATTAAGCCATGGTCAGCTGAAAACCCACATTTGTATACGCTTCATATCGAATTAATCGATCCGCATGGAACTGTTGTTGAAGTTTCCCAACTGAAAATTGGTTTTAGAAGCGTTGAGGTTAAGGGTCGCGATCTTTTGATTAATGGAAAACCTGTAATTTTCTACGGTGTTAACCGCCATGACTTTAATCGCTATACCGGACGTGCATTAACCCATGAGGATATGCGTGAAGATTTATTGGAGTTAAAGCGTTGGAACTTTAATGCGGTTCGTACTTCGCATTATCCAAATGATGCTGCATTTTTAGATCTCTGCGACGAGCTTGGTTTCTATGTTATTGGTGAAGCAAATATCGAATCTCATGCTTTTATTGCTTCTATCTGCGACGATACTAAGTACCTGTCCGCATTTGTAGAACGTGTTGGACGCATGATTCAACGCGACATTCATCACGCTGCAGCGGTGTTATGGTCACTCGGCAATGAATCTGGGGCTGGTACGAATCATGAAGCTGCCGCGGCCTATGCTCGAAGTTTTGATCCTTCGCGCCCGCTGCACTATGAGGGAGGAATCCGCGGTAACTGGTTAGGTAGTCATTCTTTAACCGACATCATCTGTCCGATGTATCCCGAAATTAGTGCAATAAAAGATTATGCAACGTCAGGTAAACAAGATCGTCCACTCATCATGTGTGAGTACTCGCATGCCATGGGTAATAGCAATGGAACCTTGGCCGAATATTGGCAGGTTATTGAATCAACTCCGGGCTTACAAGGTGGTTTTATTTGGGAGTTCTGGGATCACGGTCCAGTACAAACTTTGCCAGACGGCAGTAAGCGAAATGCCTACGGTGGCGATTACGGTGAGAAAAAGCATGATGGTAATTTTTGTTGCGATGGAATGGTCTTTCCTGATCGTACTGCCAAGCCTGCAATGCATGAATTTAAGGCGATTGCGGCCCCGGTCTCGATTACACCAGTTAAATCAGCGGCCGGTAAGTATAAATTGTTCAATAAGCATTTCTTTAAGGATCTCAGCGAATACGAGCTCCGCTGGTCAATCACTAGAGATGGTTTGATTAGCGATAGTGGTCGTATAAAGCTCCCAAAGGTTAGCGCGCGCACTAGTGCTACTTTTAAAGTCACTTCAAAATTTCTGACAAAAACAGATGGTTTAGGTGAGCGCTTTATTAACTTCACGTTAGTGCAAATAGATAGCACTGCATGGTCGCCAGCTATGACAGAAATAGGTTGGAGCCAATGGGCACTTCCGTCTCGTGCACTTACAGTTAGAGCGGATAAGAACTCTGATTTATTTATTAATTGCGTAGATGATTCCGGTCAAATTGTTTTGCCTTATGGTGTCATTGCTCCCCAACTTTCTTTATGGAGAGCCCCTACCGATAATGATCGAATCGGACACATGGCAACTAAGTGGAAACGTTGGGGTTTGCGAGACATTGAGCGCACCGACTGTGTTGTTTCACAAAATAGTACGAGTGTGAAAATTACAAATACTTGGCAGACAAGTACTGGAATTAATGTAAAGCACACCCAAGTAATCACTCCTGTGGCACAGGGCTTCAGAGTCAAAGAGAGTGTTGTGTTACCTAAAATTCTCGATGATGTTGCGCGCGTGGGTTCAAACTTTGAACTAGAGGGCTCGCTTGCAGATCTCACATGGTTTGGCACCGGCCCTAATGAGACTTATCCCGATCGTACTTTTGCGCGTGTTAGTCGCTACGTTTCTACCGTTGCTAATCAATACATACCTTATGTACGACCACAAGAAAATGGTGGGCACAATGGGGTGCGCTGGTTTGAGCTAACAGATGCATCTGGGCATGGAGTTCGCTTCAAATTAGCTAAACCTTTGCAGGTATCAGTTACACCTAACCGTGCTGTTGATTTAGCCGATGCCACCCATGATGTTGAAGTTAAAGCGTGTGGAAACACTGTAGTTCACCTAGATGCTGCTCACCGTGGAGTTGGAACTGCTTCATGCGGTCCAGATACTTTGCCGAAATACATCATTAAGCCAGGCACTCACACGTGGGAATGGGTTGTAACCTCAATCTAAGTGCGAAATTGGCCAATGAATTGCGATTGGGTACTTGCAACTTCGGCCATCTCCTGATGACTTACCTCGTGCGCGACGCCACATCCATGGCAGGGCAAATGTTATAAACCACATTGTTGTAATCCAAGCGCGCACAGCGGCATGCTTTTCTTTTGCAGGCGGCAACGGTTCACGCCAACCTTTATCAAATGGAAGGTCAAGTAATTCAAGTACGGCTTGCGCGACTCGGTCATGTCCCATTGCATTCAGATGCAAACGATCGAAAGCTAAGAATCTCCGGTCACTAAATGCCGGCTCTTCATTAGCATCAGCGATAATCGCACCGACTTCTTCAGCGACTGCCCGAACATTTCGGTTGAACTCTCTAAATCTCGTCTCCCACATTTTGGCGGCTTTACCCGTATTACCAGTTCTTTCAAGCACGGTGAAAAGCAAAATCGTTGCACCTGTTGCAGCTAAACGTCGTACTGCGTCTGAGTAGAGCGGGAGCACTAAATCAGAACGATAATTTGGTCGAATGACATCGTTTGCTCCAGCATGAAAAGAGATGAGGGTATTAGGGCCATTAACTTGAGAAATTGCCGGCTCAATCTGTTCATCGACGACTTGTCGAACTAACTTTCCACGAACCGCAAGGTTGGCATACGTAAAATCTGGGTATGAAAGGGTCATGACATCTGCGGTACGGTCGGCCCAACCTCGATAATTTCCATACTTTTTTTCATCCGACATACCTTCGGTATATGAATCACCAAGTGCAATAAAACGCTCGAAAACCACTTCGCTTACCCCTTGCGACGAGCCTGATCTACCCAGAAAAGAGCGATCGCTGTAGCAACGCTGGCATTGAGTGATTCAGTTGTTGCGCTAATTGGAATTGAAATAACAAGGTCGCACTTTTCACGAGTCAAGCGGGCCAAGCCCTTACCTTCGCTGCCGACAACGATCATGATCGCTTCGGTGGCAATCTTCATCGAACTAATGACGTCTTCAGATTCTCCATCTAGACCAACAACAAAGAGACCTTCTTTTTTCGCTGCATCAATTGTGCGCGCAAGGTTAGTGACTTGTGCGATTGGCAAACGTGCAGCTGCTCCCGCAGATGATTTCCAGGCAGAGGCTGTCATGGATGCTGCACGACGTTCAGTCATGATTACTCCAGCTGCGCCAAAAGCTGCAGCACTTCGAATGATTGCACCTAAGTTACGTGGATCGGTAACGCCATCGAGAGCAACTATGAGCGCTGGATACTTTGCGCGCTGCATAATCTCTTCAAAGCTTGAATATTGGAATGGCTTAATCGCAAGAATGATTCCCTGGCTATTAGGCGAAATACCTTCTACTTCAGCACGATGTGCTTCGCGAATTGGTAAACCTAAGTGCAGCGCTAACTTGAGTGATTCGGCAACGCGATCATCGACATCGATACTTCGTGCAACCATTAACTCAGTTGCGGGAACGCTTTCGCGCAACGCTTCTAGAACCGCGTTACGACCGGCAACAATTTCACCGCGGGGGCGATCTCCACGTGGTGCGCGCGCAGTACGAACTTCTTTTCCATCGGTTTTTCTAACAACTTTGCCATCGGTTTTTTTAGCAACAGCTTTTTTGCGCTTTGCGGCTGCGTGATAGGGACGGTCTTCCGCTTTAGGAGTTGGACCTTTACCTGTTAAACGTTTTTTATTTTTCCCACCGGTGCCGGTTGTGGGTCCCTTTTTAGAGGCGCGAATTGCGCCTTTACGGGATGAATTTCCTGCCATCGTTAGCTCTTTTCCATAATCGACCAACGTGGCCCTTGTGCGGTGTCCTCAATTGTAATTCCTAAAGCGAGTAGTCCATCGCGGATGGAATCTGAAGCGGCAAAATCCTTACGCTCACGCGCAGCCGCACGCTCTTTGAGTGCTAATTGAATAACACCATCGAGGGCATGCGTTAGATCATTGGTTGCTTGCCCAGCAAAATTAGAATCAAATGGATCGCAGCCAAGAATTGATAATGCTCCACGGATTTCGCTCGCATTTACCGCTATCGCCGATGCATCGCTATCAGTAATCGCTTGGTTGCCAAGACGTAAATTCTCAGAGATAGATGCCAGACCTGCAGGAACCGCTAAATCATCATTCATGGCATCGGTAAAGGCTTCGCTCATTGATATAGGAGGTGTTTTTCCTAGAATTTCAGTGGCGCGTTTTAAGAAGTTTTCAATGCGACCAAATGCAACAGCAGACTCAGATAGCGCGCCTTCTGAATATTCGAGCATCGAACGATAATGCGCTCCACCTAAATACCAACGCAGTTCTATTCCGCGGACTTTCTGCAGAATCACTTCAACGTGCAAAGTATTTCCCAGAGACTTGCTCATTTTTTCACCCGATTGCGTTACCCACGCATTGTGTAACCACCGTGCAGCAAAGCCGTAACCGGCAGCCTCTGATTGAGCGATTTCATTTTCATGGTGTGGGAAAACTAAATCTAAGCCGCCGCCATGAATATCAAAACTTTCACCGAGATATGCATGTGCCATCGCTGAGCACTCTAAGTGCCACCCTGGACGACCGGCGCCCCATGGAGTTGGCCACGAAGGCTCTCCGGGTTTTGCCGCTTTCCATAATGCAAAGTCTCTAACATCTTTTTTGGATCTCTCATCAGCATCAGCAGCTGGTTGCAGATCATCAATATGTTGACGAGAAAGCGTTAAGTAACGCTTTAATTTACGTACCTCTAAATAAACATCACCATTACCTGGGGCATATGCACTGCCATTATCAATAAGAATCTGCATTAACTCGATCATCTGGGTTATGTGACCGGTAGCTCTTGGTTCATACGTTGGTGGCAAAACATTGAGCGCAGTAAATGCTTGTGTGAAAGCGCGCTCGTATTTCAACGCTAATGCCCACCACTGCATGTTTTCTTGTGGTGCTTTTTGTAAAATTTTGTCATCAATATCTGTGACGTTACGGATAAAAGTAACGTTGTAACCACTATGAGTTAGCCAGCGACGCAAAATATCAAAGTTGATTGCACTACGTACATGGCCAATATGTGGTGCGCCTTGAACTGTTGCACCGCAGACATACATGGACACTTCACCGGGCTTAAGTGGGCTAAAAACGCCGACTTCGCGCGTTGCGGTGTCGTATAAATTCAGTGCGGACATTCCTTAATTCTACTGCTTGTAGACCAAAGCGCTTGCAACTGCCGCAATCCCTTTGCCCTCACCTGTTAATCCCATGCCATCGGTAGTCGTTGCCGATACTGAAACAGATACGCCACCTAGGGCCTTAGATATGGCCGCGATAGCTTCTGCTCGACGCGCACCTATCTTTGGCCTATTACCAATAATTTGCACGGTCACATTTGAAATTACGTATCCAGCTTCAGTAACTAATGCGAGAGTTTGTTGCATCAATGTTGAACCTGAAGCATCTGAATACTCAGGGCGATCGGTTCCAAAATTACTTCCTAAATCGCCTAACCCAGTTGCGGCGAAAAGCGCATCACAGATTGCGTGGGCTGCAACGTCGCCATCTGAATGTCCTTCGACGCCAACTTCATCTGGCCAATGCAAGCCCGCCAGCCACAATGCCCGACCCTCGCCAAATACATGTGCATCGGTACCGACGCCAGTTCTATAGCTCTGGTTGAAACCAAGAAAACTCAACGCGCTATTTAAATCACTTGGGGTGGTAATTTTCAGCGCGCTTTCTTCGCCATCAATAACTAAGACTTGGCCACCAAGTAATTCAATGAGGCCAGCATCATCAGTTGCCTCTTTACCGCTCTCATGTGCGTCGCGTAATACCTGTGTTGAAAATCCCTGAGGTGTTTGAATTCTGCGAAGCGTCGAACGATCAAAAGTTGCAGTCACTCGGCCTTGAGCATCAATTGATTTAACTGTATCGACCTCAGCTAAACCTGGAACTGCTGCGGTACTACCGCTCTGTAATGCCGAAATAATTCTGTGCGCTAAATCAGTACTAGCTAAAGCTCGGGCAGCGTCGTGAACTAAAACAAACTCGCCAGTCACAACCGCTAAAGCCTTGCGTACGCTCTCCGATCGCGTTGAACCACCTGAAACTACTGTGATTCCATCGCCAATTAGCTGGGAGATTTGCTGCTCAAAACCAACAGGGGCAGCAACAATTATTTGATCGACTACAGGAGCAAGGGCAGCAATTGCATGCTGCAATAAAGTGCGATCACCGAGTTGAATGAGCGCTTTTGGATATCCGGCACCAAATCTTTCACCACTGCCAGCTGCGGCAATGATGGCGCTTACTGACATGGATTTAAGAGGCTAGAACCTCGTCAAGGATTACTGCAGCCTTTTCTTCATCAGTGCGCTCAGCTAATGCGAGCTCTGAGATAAGGATCTGCTTCGCCTTGGCGAGCATGCGCTTTTCACCAGCTGATAAACCGCGATCTAAATCACGACGGTATAAATCGCGAACAACTTCAGCGACCTTTATTACATCTCCCGATGCTAACTTCTCAAGGTTTGCCTTATAGCGACGAGACCAGTTGGTTGGTTCTTCTGTATACGGTTGACGTAATACGTTGAATACTCGATCTAGGCCGGCAGAATCAACAACATCGCGTACTCCAACGAGGTCGATATTTTCCGCAGGAACTCTAACTGTTAGATCTCCTTGCGCGACTTTCAACACTAGATAGGTCTTTTCTTCACCTTTGATCACACGAACTTCTATCGCTTCGATAAGAGCTGCTCCGTGATGAGGATAAACAACGGTTTCGCCGACCTTAAATGTCATGTGTTGCCCTTCGCTAGAGGGTCAATTGTACCA